>ENA-OPDG01002202-OPDG01002202.1-human-gut-metagenome-genome-assembly--contig:-NODE-2202-length-11347-cov-4.367960_pt1 | contig 11347 bp, 10 predicted proteins | sample MGYA00241259_ERZ501498 | MGnify/ENA primary metagenome ERZ501498 (study PRJEB25962, sample SAMEA2042582) | human gut metagenome | biome: human gut; feature: human-associated habitat; material: faeces... | reverse complement strand
CCTTGCGGATGGTCCAGGCGCGGCACTCCTTCTTGCCGTCGGTCAGGAAGGAGATGAGGCCCAGCAGGTCGTAGCTGGCGGTGATGAGGTTGTCGAGGCCGCTTGCTTCGATCCCCATCTCGGCGAGGAAGGCTTTCTTTTCCTCGGGGCTGTAGTCGGCGATGTCCTCCTCGGTCTTGGCGCAGATAGGAATGTAGCGTGCGCCCTCTTCCTTGGCGCGTGCAGCCACCAGCGGGACGTACTTGTTGTTCTCGATGCCCTCCATCAGGTCGTCCTCGCCCACATTGCAAGCGTAGAGGACGGGCTTTGCGCTCAGCAGGCCCATCTCGTGGAGTACGGTCTGCTGCTCGGCGTCGTTCTCGTCGAAGTCGAAGCTGCGGGCGGGCTTGCCGGATTCCAGATGGGCGGCCAGCTGCTGCAGCCATGCGGCCTCGGCGGCAGCACCCTTGTTGTTGCCGCTCTTTGCGGCCTTGGCCATGCGGCCTGCGCGGTTCTGGACGACTTCGAGGTCGGAGAGGATGAGCTCGTAGTCGATGGCGTCGATGTCGGCGATGGGGTCCACGGCCTCGGCCTTGGTCACGTCCTCCACGACATGGATGATGTTGTCGTCATCGAAGCAGCGCACGACATGGACGATGGCATCGCACTCGCGGATGTGGCCGAGGAACTTGTTGCCGAGGCCGGCACCCTGGCTTGCGCCCTTGACGAGGCCGGCGATGTCCACGAACTCCACGATAGCGGGGGTCTTCTTGTTGGTCTGCCAGATCTCAGCCAGCTTATCCAGCCGCTTGTCCGGCACGGCCACGATGCCGCTGTTGGGTTCAATGGTGCAGAAGGGGTAGTTTGCAGCCTCCGCGTTCTTGGTGGAGGTGATGGCGTTGAACAGAGTGGACTTGCCCACGTTGGGCAGGCCGACGATACCTAATTTCATTTTTATGATTTCTCCTTTTATGATGTAGATGATAAACAACTATATTGAACGGATATAAGTTGCTTTTTGCGAGAACTGAATTTGGCATTGGGTGGGAAAATTGGATTTACTCACCCTTTACTCACCCTTTTTGTGCTTCCTGTGCCTTTGCGAACTGCGCTACGGCCTTTTTCATGGAATCGTCTGTTACATGAACATAGCGGTTCATAGTGGTCGTGATACTGGCGTGACCCAGCAGCTTTTGCAGGACCTTGGGCTGCATTCCGCTCTCAATGGCGCGGGTAGCGTATGTATGGCGCAGAGCGTGCATACAGAATCGCTCGATCCCTGCATCGTCGCACAGCTTGTAGAGGTGAGTGTCATAGGAGCTGTTCTTGGCGGGCATTCCGGTGCGCCAGTTGATGAACACTAAATCACGCATAACCAATTTCCGCTTCTGACCAGTCTTACGATCCATAAAGGTCAGGACAGTGGACAGGTCTTTCGATTCCTTGCGGTATTCTCTGGTGTCATAGATTTCCCGCAGGATGTCGTAAGCGGTGTCGGTCAGAGGAATGGTGCGGTAGCTGGATTCCGTTTTCGGAGGGCCAGCACGCCACACGCCCTGCTTGTGACGATACTCCAAAGTTTTGTTGACGGTCAGAATATGCTTTTCCCAATCAATAGCATCCCATGTCAGACCGATCATTTCACCAGTGCGTAAGCCTGTTTCCAGAATCAGCGCATACTGAGCATAGTTATGGGAATGCTTGGCAGCATCCAAAAACTGTTTCTGCTCAGCTACGGTCAAAAAGTGGATATCATCAGGTGCACGAACGGGCTTTGTGTAGCGGACACCGTCCATTGGGTGTTTGGCAATGAGGTCGTTCTCTCTGGCGCTTTTGAAGAACGTACCCATTGTCATATAGGTCTGCCGGATGGTTGAACCGGCGTAGTCGTCCTCCATGGCGTTCAAAATCCGCTGACAGTCGATCTGCTTGACATCGCGCAACAGCATAGAACCGATGAATGGCTGGATGTTGTGCTCGTATCGCTCATGATAATTCCGAACAGTGTTCGGAGCACGGTTGCCAACGACATCCTTGACCCATTGATTGAACCATGCGTCCACCGTCATATTGGGCGATGCCACAGTCCGACCTTCAGGGTGTAAGCGTAGATAGAGCTGTTCCTGTCGCCAATTTTTGGCTTCTGGAAGGGTCTTGAAGCAGCGTTCCTCACGCTCACCGTGATAATTTCGGCAACGGGCATAGTACAGACCGTCTTTTCGCTGACCAAGCCCTTTTCCGAGTTGTTTTCCTTTAAGATTTTTGCCCATGTTTGTGGCTCCTTTCGAGATAAAAAGAACCCACACAACACACTTTATTGTATCATGTGGGCGTGGTTTATGCAAGCCCTTCAGCGGGCGTTATAGGGTATCAGATGGCGTACTGCTCGTCCAGAAACTCCTCAAACTTTTTCCGCTTGATTCGCTTCGTGTTCCCTACGAACACAACGAACTTGCAGCCATCCTGCGAGGCGAGTTTAGCAAGACGGTTCTGCCCTACACCAAAATAGATAGAGGCCTCCTCGATGGAAAGCAGCCATTTTTCACAGAGCGGCACAAACGGGACGGACTTTTTGATGGATGTATCGGTGTTCGGAAAGGGGAACGGTTCCGAGTTGAGATCGGCTGCAAAATTGGAAACAGCGGTGGACATGTTGATGTTGGTATGAGTGCTCATAGTGTTTTCCTCCTGAAATTAAAATTGAATGCGAAGCGGATTGCTTCATGATAAGCATATCTGCTTGAATTAGCGTACATTTTGCCTTATGGTGTGATAAGCGCTTGAAAGGAAATCTGCGCATCATCCTGTTGAATCAGTGAACTGAAATCCATGTTCGGGTAAGAAAAGGTTGCCGGGTGCACTTGTGCTGGTGGCCAAGAACAGTTATAATTACCATAATATGAGTTCATAGGAACGGATGTAAAAACGGCAGATCGAAGCAGCTGCATTTGCGGTGACTGACTTTGTTCTTGTGGAGCAGAAGATTCATCACGAAGATGCAGCGGTTCAATGGAAGGCTCCGAAGGCGAATCCGGCAGCAGAGGACAGGCGTTCTCCGTTACGGTTTCCGGTTTGCTGGGAGCGGCTTCTTCATCGTCACAGTCATCAAGAGCGTCCAACGGCAGAAGAAGGTCAATCTGCGCTGGGGGCAGGATCGGTTCTGTATCGGAAGGTACCGGAATCGCCAGCGGGCCATTGGCAGGAACGACATCCTCTGGTGACTTACTATGGACGACCAGTGGCTTGGTAGTCGGCGTATCAGAATCACCTACATAAACTGGGCCGGAGACCATGAACTCACCAACCTGAAGACTCTTTAGTATGGAAGTCAACTTGGTTCCACCTGACGAACTAATTAAACGGGCGCACATACGAACCTCTTCATCCGCTGGCTGGAAATACATTATATATTTGCATTGCTGAAGCAAAATCCGTTGCTCAGACTTGAACACACGAATGCTCTGGGCAACCAGCAAGCAGTACAATCCATATTTGCGACCCTCGTTGAGAATTTTTCCCAGTGCACTTGTTTGGTGCAATGGGAAGTTACTCAATTCATCCAAGTACAGGAAAGTGGGTGGAAAATCCTCGTGAGTGGCTTCTCGTAACAGTGCTGCAAAAACCACCTCTTCAACGATGTGTTGCGTGGATGACGGAAACGAACCTAATTCCAGCAAGGTGATGCCGGGGGAAAACTCTATGTCACCATCCTCAAAAAGCTTTTGTGCAAATAGGGGTGCCAAGGCGTTTTCCAAACCGGGCGCAGAGCGTGAATGAGAACTCTTGATCTCCTGATGCAGGTATTCCAGCACTTCATTCGGAGCCGGTGAAGCGCGAAGCCCCTCTTTTAAAAGAGACCGCAATAGCTGTTCTTGTGTATTCGACAGAGCGATAGCGGATGTGATAGTATCAGCGAAAGATGCAGCCGCATCCGCTGGATTATCTGATGTCCCGAACAAATGCAGCTTGAGTGGCTTTTGAGACACGTCCTGATGGTGTACACAAGGCCCTAGGTCTGTTGGCAGCGATACAGCGTGCCGGTGATCTATGACTACGATCCGAACACCTGACTCCAGCAGCCCCCTTATAATATCGTAGGAAAGAGTAGACTTTCCTACGCCGCTTTTTCCACAGATAAAAATGGAAGCGTTTCCTTCCTTGAGTTTTTCAACGATTGTAACGGCTTTTTGATAGGTAGAGCCTATTTTCAACTTCATGGTTCCGTTCCTCCTGCTTTAATCAGAATCTTCATATTCGGTTAAGCAACTGCACTTCAAAGTCAAGAGTCGAGCATCTACATAGGTTCCGCTGTTAATGCGAATCTTTTTGGCAGAGCTGAACTCAGAGAGCAGATACTCACTTTGCAAACGCGAAATAACATCGGGTGCACTATATCCCGGTGCATACTCATGGAGCAGAGACTTCAGCAAAGACCCTTTCAGAAGGAAAGCATCCTTTTTTTGGACGATGTCCCGTTCAGGGTCATAGCTGGAATCGATCTCTTCATAGCGTATAAAACGAATATCACCGGCTTCGCTTGCCGAAAAGAGTGCCTTGTGTAAAATTTCCTTTGCGTTGCAATCCAGCGAGCTGTCCCACTCGGATAAGCAATTATTGATGTATGCCTGACAGACCTCGTGTGTTGTTTGCGCTGAATCCGGCTGCTTAAGGAGTTTTAATGCCCAGCAAAGAACAGCGGATGAAACGCTTAGAAGTGCGATTTCATTCCGAAAGGCGCATTCTTCATCCAAGGAACCTAAAGCAGTTGTGTAGGATCGCTCAACGATGCGCTCAAAGGCATCTGGGTTGTGCTCAACAAGGGTACACAGCTTGCTAACAATTTCTGTCAGAGGCAGCGCGGCTGCATGGCCTTCCTCATGAGGCAAGAACAGACAGTGCTTCTGCTGCAACTCAGTAATGCCGTTCGTAGATACGATAAGGCACAGCGGAAAACGAGGCTCTGTTTTAGTCCGCGTAATCAGCGTTGCAAAATTCGTCTTTGAACGGTAGTTGCCAATGGTGGCTGTGAGCATCGGATCGTCACCATAGACTGGTAACAAAGCTGCGATACGGTACTGACCAAGCATCTGATCAAATTGCTTCGGCTTGTTGTCAACTGTTAACCTTATATGAAGAGGGAAATCGTTGCCAGATATTGCAAAAAGGTATTTACCACCATTGAACTTGTCCGACATTCGTGTCTTGAGAACCGCCAAAATCTTTATTAGGACTAAGGGGATGGAGGTGCTTAGCAACGGGTCAGAGCAACAATCCTCTTTATAAGAAGTATAAATCCAGCGGTCGTCCAGATGAAACCAACCAATAGGCGGTATCAAGGCGGTTTGTTCAGTATCCAAGATGAAGCCTAAAAAACCAAAAAGTAAATCTAACTGCATCTTACTGTTCTCACTATAACAACAGCTTCCGCCAGCGGCGATAAACGCTTTATAGAATGCTTTAGCGGTGAATTTGTCTTTCTCAAATAACAGCCGGATTACAATACCGCGAGATCTTTTGAAAGATATCCCGATGAGATGTACTATTTTGCCATCAACGGTATACTCCTTGATTAAGATAGCGTGAAAGTCGTAACAGGTGGTGAGGCGTTTTTGGACACTATATTTATCGCCGAAATACCGAGTTTTACAGATTGCCGGACAACCACACTGGTCAACAAAGTATGAAACTGTGTCAAAGCGGTTAAAGGCTTTTTTGTACGCCTTTAGTTCCTCTTTTTCAGAAGAATTTACCCTTTGCAGGAGCAGCTTATCTTTCTGCTGGAACTGTTTGTCCTTTGCTTTCAAAAGAGATTGAACGGTTGCTTTGTCAAAAAACTGGTTGCCGCAGTCATCAAGAAAGCTGATGGCGGGAATCGGTTCCTCTTGAACCAGAGGATAAGGATTTTCAGAAAATACGCGATAATTCGACATGCTCATGATTCTGAGCCCCTTTCATTTTGATGACATAAGCATATCGAAACTGTGCCTTGAAATCACTAGGAGAACTATCGAAAAAAATAAAAATATTTTGGATATAGTTTTACTTGAAAACGGATGAACATTGTGCAAGGGAGGAAATGCAAGATGCCTGACCGGATGAGCAATATTGTTTTGTTTGAAACGGAGGAAGAAGTAAAGGCGTATAAATCAGTACTTGGAGAGGGCTATAAAATAAACGTAGAAGCCTATGTGAGGTACCTTCAAGAAAAATTTCCAAATTTGGAGAAATACAGCATTGAAAATCAATCGAGAGTCATTGTGATAAAAGCATTGACAACAGCATGGGCTTTTACAGGTATGCAGTGGACAATTGAGAAAAAAGAAAACTTAAGTCAGGATGAAGCGGAGAGGATGATTATGAGCAACACATTGGCATGTGTTGCATTGTCAATAAAATATTTGTGCACTCCCACAATTGAGTTTGCTCAAGTTATCCAGGAAATACTAAAAAAAGATTTCGGTGGAGTATCAAAAAATGAATCTGTAGAAGAATACATAAAAAATTATAACGAGAATAGAGAGCAGCTTATAGGGTCTATGGATAAAGATGCTTCGTTCTGTCCGCCGATTTTATATGCGCCAAGCACAGATGAAATCAATGGTTTTGCATTATCAACTGCAAAAAAGCTAGTTAAAAGAATAGGAATATATTTTCCAGAAAAAGTTGAAAAACAAAAAAGCAAAAAAACAGAAAGAACAAAAGATAAAAGTGATGTTGTTGAGTTTGCGGCAAAAATGGAAAGATGGAGATCGACAGGGGGATCATATAAAAGTAAACTAAGTACACGGTTGAATGAACTTTACAGAAAAATTATTGAGAATGCTTATAATGCTAAGAAACAAAGAGTTGAAGGAAGTTCTGTAAGTGAGAAGGTCGTAGCTTACTATGCGGAAGAGTCTATATTTCGCTATGATACAATTTTGAATGTTGCAGAAAATCTAAATAACGCTCTTTTGAATAAAGACGTTAGTTATCAAAAGCTGGAAGAACAAATCCAAAAGACGATTCGGAGACCGATAGCCTTTTATATCCGAGAATTCGACCGGGCGGAGTTACTCGATTCAGAAGATACGGTATCGCAGTTTTGTGATTATATGCGGACTGTGATGATCTTCATTATTGAGGGGATAAGCTGGTTGGAGGCATACAATTCCAAAATAGAGTGTGCCAATAAGTTGGTTTGTGACTATATTGATAGAAATTTTGAAAGACTTTTTGGAAAAGCATACGACAGTTTGGAAAGAAAAGGCGCACAAGACAATAAGGCTCCTAAAATAAAAAAATGTCCATCGATGCAGGTGTATATATTAAATTTTATAAATGAATTGTATTCAATGAATGATCGATACTGCAAGAGGGTCTGGATAATCAATTACGAGTCGTTTTGTCCCAAGCAAATTGGGTTGGATCTTGGGTATGAAAATCTGGAGTTGAAGATTGATGATGAGTCAATGACGCTTTCTGAAAGAGACTATAGAATGAGATATGATCCAAAGAAAAGAAGAGTAAAAAAATGGAATTCGAAAGGCGAAGAGGGAGAATGGCAAGATATCTCAGCAGATGTGATAAATCAACTTGCAACCGAAATATTTAAAGAACGCTATTCTGGCTATTTTAAATTTGATAGTCTCAATGATTACTCGAGCCGTGAAATGCTTCGAAAAGGCGTGAAGGATAAAATATGTAAAGATTTGAAGTCCCTTGGAGTTGACCTTGAACCGGAAGAACTAGAAAAAATAGAAAATGATGGGAGCGATTATCCAGAAATTTATTTTGAGCACATGCGGCAGTTATACGAAACAGATTGATGATGAGGATGTCCGTTGTAGTGTCTTCAGATGAAGATGAGCAGAAGGAGGAAAGCTGATTTTGACTCAATTGATATAGTGCGATTAAGAGCGTGTAATCAAGGAGGTTCGACATATTCAGAAAAATTCAAATTCAAAGTGCGCTAAAATTTCGGGCGAAGGCGGAATTTCAGAGCAAAATTTTTTCCAATTGTCGAAAATGCTTCTGTTGAAAGTAAATAGGAGATAACTAAAGGGGCGATCACGCGAGTGGTCGCCCTTTCTCTGTATTTGGTGTGATTTGACCTTCGGCAACATTATAGTAACTCACAAAAGGAGGATTTACCGTTATGTTTGATTGCTATGACACTCTGATCACTCCAGAAGAAGTCGCTGATATGCTGGGATGCGGTATGAACACTACCTATAAGCTTTTGAAGTCTGGAAAGATAAAGGCCATGAGGATCGGCCGATCTTGGAGGATTCCTAAGAGAGCGGTACAGGAATATATTATACAAGAATCCCACCTGAAATCAGTTGGGTGGTAACATGAAAAAGCCCACATGGATGATGTTCCATGTGGGTTTTCTATTGCCTGAAAGTAGTGCTTGATGGAGTGATGTACATACGGGTAATCCAATGTTAATGCTAAATAATGTATAGAGCAGAAGGAAGGTGAAAGTTAATCTTTATTAATGACACTAACATTAGGATAAAGCGGCTGAATGGAATAGTTGTAGTACAAACAGTCGCACAAGAGCAGCCGAATGTGTAGTGTATATACATTTGGCTATTCTTGCTAGGAGGGGGAGGCGGATGCCGTCATAAATAATATTTTATTCTATAAATTCTCATCTATATTTTCAATGATATTAATTTATCTTTATGAAATATATGAATAGAAAGAAGGTGCTTATAATGGGAAATATCTTTAGTATACGATTGACAGATGAAGATAAAATTCATCTACAACAGAGAATGGATGAAACTGGTAAAAATGCAACAGAAGTATTTAAGAGCGCAATCTATTTTACCAAAATAGATGCAGACCTTGTTGATGAAATTATATCTAATATTGGATATTATGCGAGTGAAAAAGATCTGGAAGGGATAAAAGAGGAGGTTCATAGATATGTGTTATATCGAACTCAAAAATGAGAAGTATGAAACTTTGGAAGATTTAAAACGGTTACTGCATTATATTCTTAGATTAGATAAAACAGCAGAAGATAGTCAAAGAGCGAATACTATAACAAATACCTTAGCAGGTTGTCAGCCAGCGATGATTCCCAATGAATATTTGTGTGATCCGAGTTCAGTTTATTATCTGATGCTTTTTGAAGTCAGGAGAAGACATAAAGGTATTCCGCAGTTTGCAAAACACCGCATTGTTTCCTTCGCAGCAACAGATTGTATTTTGCCACAGGATGTAGTATCTCTAGCAGAAAGAATAGCAAGTATCTATGCGAAGAACGGTTATATTACAGCCTATGGAATTCATGCGGATAGATTTAATGTACATATTCATTTTGCAGTTTGTGCAGTATCGTTTCAAACACAGAATATGTTTCATATTCAATGGAAATCTGAGTGGAATATGCTTGTAACGGTAACAAATCAATGGAAATCTGAGTTTGACGAGATGCTTCAAAATAATATCCAAATGAGACAGTCAAGAGAAGCTGCATTGTATGGCGATGATATCGTTCGATAAGAAGCTACAAAAACATAGTCCGTGAGTGAGACGCGCGTGTCGAAAGTGAATTTTTGCAAGCGCCCCTATAGCACACCCATTCTGAAAATGGGTGTGCCGTGAGAGGGTGCTCGCGGAAATTCGCTTTTGACACAAGCGGCTCACGAGCGGAAAAATTTATTCCTCTTCCTTTATATATAGGAAGGAACGCAGCATTTGAGAGACCGCAGTTCTTTGAGCAGGAGAGAGTTTAGCCCAGAGATCAAGAAGTTCCTTCTGGTCGGAGGTTAAGTAAACAGAGTCTTCCTCCTGAAAGAACTGGGAAAGCGAGATACCAAGGCCGGAGCAGATTTTCTCAAGAGAAGCTACATTGGGTTGGAGATTTCTTCTCCGCCATGTTGAGATGGTAGATTGTGTCAGGCCAGAATTTTCTGCGAGGGCATACTCAGACCAGCCACGGGAAAGGCGTTCCCGCTCAATACGGCCTAGGATATCAAATGTGGGCTTCTCTCGTTCCATGGTTCAGCCTCCTTAGATAAATCGTAGTGTGTACTTACGATTTTATTGTCTGGGTGCTTGACTCATAATTGTATATATCGTATAATATTTTTAGCACAAAGCGTTCCATATCCGTATGAACGACCGAACGACAGACAAAAAGGAGCAAATTAGCGGAGCCAATCTTCTTTGGCCAAATTCAATGTAGATACAAGCCTTTTCATGCAATGTTCAACCTCTCTTTCATCTGCTCTTCTGCGATAGAGAAATCATATTCCACTAAGTCTTTGATAATGGTGGAAAACTCGTCTACCAAGGTACGGTCATCATCCAGCCAGAGGGCATACAGGAAATCCAGAATATTCCGCTGCACCCGGAGATGGTTCCAGAAACGCTCGTCCATCTGCTTTTCGTTATCCAGCGTAATCAAGGCACTGACAATGGTGCTTTTCATCGTAATCTCGTATGCCGTGGTGCAAGTAGGCTTTGGAAAATCGGCTTCGATGATGTTCAGGAACTCAGAAAATTTCCGGACAGCCCGATTGCTTACATCGTTCATAAGTCCTCCTTTATGCTGCACCCAGCACCATCTTGTAGGCTTTGTCGATCATCGGATTGCCCTCTGCGGTGCGCAGAAACAGATTTTCGTTGTAGTTCCGGGTCTTGCGGATGGGATCTGCATGGGTGGCAAAATCCGAAACTGCATTCACAAACCGCCAGCCATTCTTTCCAACCCATTCCAGATCGGGTGCGTTATAATAGCGAGCTTTCAAATCTTCCTGCAAGCGCAGGTTGTTCTTCCGCTGGCCATCGGTCAGATCTTCGGTGACAGGGAAGAACTCATTGATGAACTCCTGCACCTTGCGGTCAGACAGTTTGATGGTGGTCAGCTCATGGATACCTTTGCCCAGCTCCCCCATGTAGCTGTTGGCAAGCTGTAAGGTCTCACGGGCATCCTGCACCCGGAGCAGAACATTTTCGGTGTGGCGAGCAGTCCAGATGCGCTTTGCCGTGCCCAGAGCCAGATTCAGGGTGTTCTGGCAGACCACACGAACCGGGGTCATAGCGACCTTGACACCAGAACTGCCATCGTGACTGTTGAAGAACACAAGATATGGGGTCACTTCGTCTCCGGCGATGATGTACTTCTCCGGCAGCTTCGCCAGCATCCAGACCTTCTTGCCGCCCTGCAAAGAACCGGCAGTTTCATAAGTGACGCCTTCACCCAGCAGGTCATCCGTGAACTGAAACGCTTCTTCGTTCTGCACAATGCGGTAGCGGTCAGATACCACGCCCAGAACAGCGTCATTGGTGCTACGGATGTTAGCCCGATAACCGGGGATCATAGCCCCCGTGCCAGAATAGATATTACGGCTCTCTACCTGCCAAT
>ENA-OPDG01002192-OPDG01002192.1-human-gut-metagenome-genome-assembly--contig:-NODE-2192-length-11385-cov-3.618535_pt1 | contig 11385 bp, 9 predicted proteins | sample MGYA00241259_ERZ501498 | MGnify/ENA primary metagenome ERZ501498 (study PRJEB25962, sample SAMEA2042582) | human gut metagenome | biome: human gut; feature: human-associated habitat; material: faeces... | reverse complement strand
CCTCCATCTTGATGAAGTCCTGCTTCTCCCACTGCGGGAGGGAATAGTTGTCGGTCTTTTTCATGTCGATCCCCCAATTGATAAAATTGGCAAGGCAAATCGTTTGCCTTACAGCTTTAGGCTGTAAGGCAGCGGACATTGTACGTTTTGCGGCAACGCGCCGGAAAAATTTTCTTCCGCGCGCGTTATCGGCGCGCATTTTGCTGCCAAATAGTTACAAATGGGAACAAAACCGCGAAAAGCGTAGTCAAAAGAAAGGAAGTCTGCTATAATAGCCGCGACGAAAGGAAAGGAGATCCGACATGAAACGTTTTTTGGCGCTGCTGCTCAGCGCGCTGATGCTGCTCTCGCTGCTGACCGCCTGCGGCGATAAAAATTCCCCGCCCGACGACGGCGACACCGTGGTGGACGACAATCCCGACGTCGAGCCAGGCGACTCCGCCGCCGACCCCTACGACGCGGTGCGCACCTACTGGTCGGAGGATCAGCTCACACAGGCGTGGGGGCCTGAGCAGGTGGTGGAGCATCTTTTCTTCCACCCCGTCATCGCCTATCCGCAGTGGGCCTTCCACGACTGCAATGCCTCGCAGGATCAGCGCTACGGCCTCGATGACTGGATGGTCACGGCGGACGAGTACAAGAAGATCTTGCAGTCCGTGTACGACCGCGGCTACATTCTCGTTGCGATGGAGGACGTTTGGAGCGAGGTGACGGACGAGACCGGCACGCACATGGTGCGCAACACCCTCATGCTGCCCGAGGGCAAAAAGCCCCTCGTCATCAGCTTTGACGACGTGAACTACTATCCGTATATGCTCGACGAGGGCTTCACGAGCAAGCTCGTTGTCGGCGAGGATGGCGAAATCTGGGCGCAGTGCACCGATCCGTACACCAATGAGACGTTTTTGACCAAGGAGCTCGACGCGACGCCCATTCTCGACGAGTTTGTCTACGAGCACCCTGATTTTTCGCTGAACGGCGCGAAGGCCATCTTCTCGCTGACAGGCTATTGCGGCATTCTGGGCTACCGCACGCAGGACGACCGCGACATCGCGGCCGATTCCCCCGACCGTCCGGCGTTCGACGCCTATCGCGCGAGCGAGATCGAGGCGGTCAAGCCCGTCATCGAGCGCCTCAAGGAAACGGGTTGGACGTTCGGCAGCCACACCTGGGGGCATATCCGCCTCGACAGCAAGTCGATGCAGACCATCATCAACGACACCGAGCGCTGGGCGGACGAGGTCGGCTCGCTCGTCGGCCCCACGCAGATCCTGTTCTATCCGCACGGCGGACGTCCCGACGGCGACGACTGGCACACCACCGGCGAGCGCTTCCGCTACCTGCAAAGTCAGGGCTTCCGTGTGTTCGCAAGCGTCGGCACCAGCTCTTTCAGCTATGTCAAGGACGATATCTCCGCCGTCATCTGCGACCGCCTGCATCCGGACGGCACGACGCTGCGCGGCAGCAAGCGCGTGCTGAGCTGGTATCAGCAGTTCTATGACGCAAAGGACATCATCGACCTCGACGTGCGCCCCGATCTCGGCGTGCGCTGGGATCAGTAAGGAGGGCAAACCATGACTCTTGATGAGCTCAAGGCCAAGGCCGTCGCCATGCTCGACATGGCCTATGTGCCCTATTCCCACTTTCCCGTCGGCGCGGCGCTCGAATGCGACGACGGCGCGGTCTTCACCGGCTGCAACATCGAAAATTCGAGCTACGGCCTCACAAACTGCGCCGAGCGCACCGCGGCCTTCAAGGCCGTGAGCGAGGGGCACCGCCGCTTTGCGCGCATCGTCATCGCCGGGCGCAGCGACGATTACTGCTACCCCTGCGGCGCGTGCCGCCAGGTGCTCTACGAGTTCGGCCCCGAGATGGAGGTCATCTGCCTCAACAAAAAGGGCGAGGAGAAGCGCCTGTCGATCCGCGAACTCCTGCCCTATGGCTTCGACCGGACGTGGCTTGCAATCGACGAGAAATAGCGAAAAAAGAGAGCGGCATGCCGCTCTCTTTTTTTGTTCGCTTCAGTTGCTGCCAGAGGAAGAGGCTTCGATCGTCACCCCGCCGCCTTCGTGCAGAAGGAGTAGAACGCCCTGCCGCAGTAGTCCTCCGCGTCCCACTGCGCGTCCACCTCAAAAATACCGACGCTCGGGAACAATTCAGCAGTGTAGGTTCCGTCGTCCTGCCGCTGCACGGTCAGTTTTTCGGCAGTCGCCTGCGTGTCGCCCCAGCACTGCTCGTTCCAGTACTGCAGGGTGATTGAATCGGGCGCGCAGTCGCCGAAATCGAGCGTTACCGTGTAGTAGAAGGACGCCGACACCGCGATGGGCATTTCAAGAGTCGGCGTGCTGTCGCGGAGCGTCTCGTCCAGCGGATGCATGCCGCAGGCGATCGCGCCCGTGCGCTGGCCGCCTCCGGCCTCATAGTCCCAGTCGTAGCTGCCGCCCATCGCCGTGATGCTCGCCCCCTGCGCGTTCGTCACCGTCAGCTCCGGCGGCTCGGTGGGCGCGGACTTTGCGCCGCAGCCCGCGAGCACAAGCAGCAGCATCAAGATCAGCAGAAGGGAAGATTGCTTTTTCATTCAAGTTCACCTCTCGTTTCTTTCGGATACCCATATAGACGCAAACCGCGGGAAAAATGTTCCGCAAGTGTGCGAGCATAGCGAGTGCGCGCAGCGGAGTGGATTGAAAAAACGAAAGGCGTGGCAAAGCCACGCCTTTTGCATTTTTAAAAGTCCGCGTTGCCCACGGTGCGGGGATGCAGCTCCACGTCGCGGATGTTGCCGATGCCCGTCAAATACATCACCATGCGCTCGAAGCCGAGGCCGAAGCCCGCGTGACGGCAGGAGCCGTAGCGGCGCAGGTCGCAGTACCACCAGTAGTCCTCGGGATTCATGCCGAGCTCGCGGATGCGCTTTTCGAGCAGCTCGATGCGCTCCTCGCGCTGGCTGCCGCCGATGATCTCGCCGATGCCCGGAACGAGGCAGTCCGCCGCGGCGACGGTCTTGCCGTCGTCGTTGAGGCGCATATAGAACGCCTTGATCTCCTGCGGATAGTCGGTGACGAACACGGGGCGCTTAAAGATCTGCTCGGTGAGATAGCGCTCGTGCTCGGTCTGCAGGTCGATGCCCCACTCGACGGGGTAGTCGAACTTCTGGCCGCTCTCCTTTAAGAGCTTCACGGCCTCGGTATAGGTCACACGGCCAAAGTCAGACTCGGCAACGTGCTGGAGACGCTCAAGAAGGCCCTTGTCGACAAAGCTGTTGAAAAACGCGAGATCGTCCGGGCAGCGCTCCATGACGCGGCGGATGATATGCTTGACCATCGCCTCCATGACCTCAAGGTCGCCGTCGAGGTCGCAGAACGCCATCTCCGGCTCGATCATCCAGAACTCGGCGGCGTGGCGCGCGGTGTTGGAATTCTCGGCGCGGAACGTGGGGCCGAAGGTGTAAACGTCACCGAACGCCATAGCGAAGTTCTCGGCGTTGAGCTGGCCGGAGACGGTCAGGCTCGTCTTCTTGCCGAAGAAATCCTTGCTGTAATCGACCTTGCCGTCGGGCGTTCTCGGCGGGTTTTCAAGGTCGAGCGTCGTCACCTGGAACATCTCGCCCGCGCCCTCGCAGTCGCTGCCGGTGATGATGGGGGTGTTGACGTAGACAAAGCCGCGGCTCTGGAAGAACTCATGCACGGCGTAGGCCGCCGCGCTTCTCACGCGGAAGGCCGCGGAGAAGAGGTTCGTGCGCGGGCGCAGATGCTGAATGGTGCGCAGATATTCAACGCTGTGGCGCTTTTTCTGCAAGGGATAGTCGGGCGAGGACGCGCCCTCGATCTCGATCTCGGTCGCCTTGACCTCGAGCGGCTGCTTGGCCTCGGGCGTCAGCACCACCGTGCCGCGCACGATGAGCGCAGCGCCGACGTTCTGCGCGGCGATCTCCTTATAATTAGAAAGAGAATTCGCGTCCATCACCACCTGCAAATTGCGGAAGCACGAGCCGTCGTTCAGCTCGATGAATCCAAAGGTTTTCATATCGCGGATGGTCTTCGCCCAGCCGCACACGGTGACGCTTTCGCCGCCGTAGCGCTCGCTGTCGGCGAAGATCGCGGCAATTCTCACTCGTTCCATAATAATTTCCTTTCCTTTTGTGGGTTTTCGCGGGATAATGCGCTTATTATATGCTACTTTCTGTGCGATTGCAAGCCCTGCTTTTGATTGACTTTTCGGAATTTGTGTGTTATCTTAAAATCTTACCTCAAAAGGTAAACGTGAAACTTTCACCTATTACTTTACAGGAGGATTTTAACATGAACAAGTATCTGGACATCGCCCCCGAGGTCGCCGAGGCGCTCAAAGCCGGTAAGCCCGTCGTGGCGCTCGAATCCACCATCATTTCCCACGGCATGCCCTACCCGCAGAACGTCGAAACGGCGCTCAAGGTCGAGCAAATCATCCGCGACGCGGGCGCCGTGCCCGCCACCATCGCCATCATCGGCGGACGGCTCAAAGCCGGCCTTTCCAAGAAAGAGATCGACTACCTCGGCCGCACCGGCGCGGGCATTCCCAAGGCCTCCCGCCGCGACCTGCCCGTGCTTGTCGCGCAGGGCAAGGACGGCGCCTGCACCGTCACCACCACGATGATGATCGCCGACATGGCGGGTATTCGCGTGTTTGCCACCGGCGGCATCGGCGGCGTGCATCGCGGCGCGCAGGAGACCTTCGACATCTCCGCCGACCTTGAGGAGCTGGCAAACACCTCCGTCATGGTCATCTGCGCGGGCGCGAAGTCCATTCTCGACCTCGGCCTCACGCTCGAATACCTCGAGACCCACGGCGTCACCGTCATCGGCTACGGCACGGACGAGCTGCCCGCGTTCTACACGCGCAAGTCGGGCTTTGGCGTCGACTACGAGCTCGACACGCCCGCCGAGCTTGCCAAGGCGTTCCACGTCAAGCGCGAGCTGGGTCTGCGCGGCGGTCTGCTGGTCACGAACCCGATCCCCGAGGAGTACTCCATGGACAAGGAAGTCATCGACAAGGCGATCGCCGAGGCCGTGGAGGACGCGAAGAAGGACGGCATTCACGGCAAGGCCACGACGCCGTATCTGCTTGCCAAGATCAAGGACCTGACCGGCGGCGACAGCCTGGATTCCAACATCCAGCTCGTGTTCAACAACGCGCGCCTCGGCGCGGCGGCGGCCGTGGAGCTCAGCAAGCTCGAAAAGTGAGATATTTTGTCATCTATCTCGCCGCGATCAATATTCTGACGTTCTGCGTCTACGGCGCAGACAAGCGCCGCGCCAAAATTCAGGGCGCGCGGCGCGTGCCCGAAAAGACCTTATTTGCACTCGCGCTGCTGCTCGGCAGCGCGGGTGCTCTTTTCGCAATGAGGGTCTTTCACCATAAGACGCGGCACTGGTACTTCAAATTCGGCATTCCGGCGATTTTACTCTGTCAAATCGCGGCGGGGGCGTATGTGTACGCGCGGTTTTTCGCGGCATAAAAAATTTTGAAAAATTTGAGATTTTGTGAAACAAAATCGACGCTTTTTGCGTCTAATCAGTGAGACAAGGGAAGACGGGCGAACGGGAAGATGAAGAATTTATGAATTTTGCATTTTCCTGTTCCCTTATTCCCCGCGGCATGGTAAAATGCCGATGTATGAGAACGGCTCTGTGCGCGCGGGGCCAAGATCACAAAAATGAGAAAGGATGAAGAAAATTATGAAGAAATTTCTCTCATCGCTGCTGGCGTTGACCATGATTTTAAGTCTGGTCATCGTTCCGGCGAACGCCGCGACAACCGAAGGAGCAACAGGTTCTTTCACTATCAGTGGTCCGACCACGGCAAGTGAAGGAGATACCGTCAACTTTAGCATTTCATCGGCTAAAATCACTTATCAAAATCAAGAATACCCTGCAACTGTTACAAATGTAAATTGGGCCGGTTTAACTCTTGGTACGCCCGATAGTAACAACTCTTATAGTGGTAGGGCTGGCAGTTCTAATCTTACGATTACCTGCACAGCAACGCTTTCCGCTCAGGTCGGTGACAGCGAGCCGAAGACCACGGTTACTGTTGAAAGTCAGGCTGCTTCGAACAACAACTATTCCGTTACTGTCACCTCCAAGCAGGCTGCTTTTAAAGCGGCTGTCAAGCAGGCTACGGTGACCTTCAAGGGCAGAACCTATTCTGCTAACGGTACTACTACGTTTGCTATTGATCTGTTCGGCAGCGAAACTCTTCCCACCAGCGGCACCGATATGCCCACGATCTCCGTCAGTGACCCGTATAAGAGCACTACGCTTGTTTACGACACTGCTAACTCCAAGTGGGTTGCCCAATACGGCACGGGCGGTTCAGCTCTAAGCTGCGATGTTACCCTTAACGACACGAAGGTAAGCCCCGACCCCACTGTTTCTATCTCGAACAACCTTCCCGTTAACACCAAGGCTATCAGCGGCCAGAAAGTTAGCCTTACGGCTGATTATTCCCGCAAGAGCAGCGGTAAGAACATCACCTATGCTTGGAGCGCTTCTGACAATGCAACGATTAGCGGCAATGGCGCAAGCGCAACATGGACGCCTAAGAGTGCTGGTACAAACCAGACTGTTACCGTCATCGTTTATGAAGGCAGGTCTGAGGCTGCAAGATATGCTGCGACCTACGACGTTGATGCTGACAACAACGAAATCAAGGCTATCGATAACAAGACCTCTTACACGGTTTCGAGCACTACTCCTATCACGATTCCCGCTCCTGCACTTTACGACAAGACCACTGGCAACCGCGTAACCGACGCATCGATTTCCGTTTCCTGGGAAAACTATAACAGCCGCTATATTTCTACCAGACAGAGCGGCAACGACCTCGTCGTTACGGGCTTACGCACCAACGACAGCGGTGTGAAAGTCACCGCAACCATCACCTATAAGACTAAGACTTATAGCATTGATTACACCGTTTATGTTTCTGCACTCGATGGCAAGCTCGACGAAGTAGTCAATGGCAGCTCTTTGAACTTCGATCTCGGTGATCTTGAAAAGCTGGCTGAGAATGCCGTCTATAAGGTCGATAAGACTGACGTTACCATCAAGAGCGTTCGCATTCTGACCCTGCCGACCAGCAGCGACGGCGTTGTTTATAGCAACTCTCGTCTGTCCAGCAAGGTTTCTGTTCCTTATACCGTTGGCTCCAGCGACGAGCTTTACTTCGACGCGGCTGACGGCTTCCTCGGTACTGCTTCTATGACCATCGAAGCGACCGACTCCCGCAATAACAGATACAATGTCACGGTCAACATCCCCGTTGTCGGCGATAAGACCATCAAGGACACTGTGACCGGCACTTCTGCTGGCAAGTCTGTCACGTTCACCAACAGCGACTATAAGTATCTCTACTACACCACTTCCAAGGTCACCGATTATACGGGCCACTTTGATGGTACTTCCGAGAGCGGCTATACGCTCGTCAAGGAAGACAAGGACATCACCATCACTGCTTCTCAGTTCGACAAGAACGGTAAGGTGACCCTGTACGTTGTCGGCGTCGACAAGGGTGGTGTTGCTTCCACCGGTACGATCACTGTTTCTCAGAAGTCCTACGACATCAACTACAATGTTGTCGCGGGCAAGAGCGTGAGCTTCTCCCAGAAGGACTTCGAGAGCTTCCTCGAGGATTACGCCGAAGACAATGGCAATTACAACTCCCGCAAGGATGAGATTTCCTTTGACCACGCTGTCCTGACCTCTTCCATCCCCAGCGCCAAGAGCGAGGGCACGCTGTACTATGGCAGCACCGAGATCACCTCTTCCAACAAGAGCAAGACCGACATGACCGACATGGACAAGGTCAGCTTCGACTCCGTCTCCAAGCCCAGCAAGGACACCGTCACCCTGACCTTCCGCGTCTATGGCGAGATCGAAAAGCCCAACAGCAGAAAGCCCGACAAGGTCAACTATGACGTCAACGTCGTGATCTCCGTCGTCAAGGAAGACATCACCTACACCGTCGGCATCGACGACACCGTCCAGCTGACCGCGCGCGACTTCGTCAACTTCCTGCAGGACGCCAGGACCTCTTACCGCAAGGCTGAGCTCGACTATGTCAAGTTCGACGTGAGCGGCAAGAACGTCTCCTCCTACGCTTACGGCGGCCTGTACCGCTCTTACAGCAGCTACTCCACCGGCAAGCTGGCCGACAGCACCGACAAGTTCTACTATGAGCCCTCCCGCACGCAGTATGACCTTGCGGACGTCGCCTACCACACCACCAGATGGGCCGAGGCCGGCAAGACCATCTACATCCCCTTCACCGTTTACGGCACCAAGAACGAAGAGGCCTCCGGTACGATGGCTATCACCATCGCCCAGACGATGAACTTCATCGACGTCAAGGCGAGCGACTTCTTCTATGAGCCGGTCAAGTGGGCCGTGAACAACAAGATCACCAACGGCACATCCAGCACGACCTTCTCCCCGTACAAGAACTGCAACCGTGCCGAGATCGTGACCTTCCTGTGGCGCGCCGCCGGTTCTCCGGAGCCGACCAGCACCCGCAACCCGTTCACCGATGTGAACTCCGTCAGAGACGCCAGCTATTACAAGGCCATCCTGTGGGCCAGCCAGAAGGGCATCACCGCCGGTACCAACGCGACGACCTTCTCCCCGTATCAGGAGTGCACGCGCTCTCAGATCGTGACGTTCCTGTACCGCTACGCGGGCAAGCCCAGCGGCTACTACTCCAACCCGTTCAAGGATGTCAGCTCCGTGAACGAGGCGAGCTACTATAACGCCATCCTGTGGGCTGTCGGCAAGGGCATCACCCAGGGCACCAGCACGACCACCTTCTCCCCCTACGCCTCCTGCACGCGCGGCGAGGCCGTGACGTTCCTGTATCGCTACGTCAACGGGGTAAAATAACTTAAAAAATGCCGTCCCTTTCGGGACGGCATTTTTTATTTCTTGCGCTCCGCTGCAGCGCACGCGCCGTAGGCGCGCACGTTTGCGGAGCGAGAGGTGTTTTTTCTGACGCGCTTGTCGTCAGAAAAAACAATTTGAATTTATTTCGCCGCGGGAGCGGCGAAACTCTGCGAGGCGGTTGGGGTGGTGGGCCCCCCTTGCCCCCCTGCAACCCGCCCGACGGAGTCGGGCGGGTTGCGTTTACTCTTTTCTATTCTGTAAACTTTTGTTCAAACGCCTTTACGGGGGTCGAAAAAGCGTGTAGAATGGCAGCATCAAGATTTTAGGAGTGTTTTTTGTGAACAAATTCCGCGATGCCCTTTACCGCTTTATGTATGGCCGCAACGGCGTGGATGCGCTGAACTGGGCGCTCGTGATCCTTGAGCTGGCCGTGAGCATTCTGAGCTCGATCATCCGCGTGCAGGGCGTTTCCCAAGCCCTGTACTTTGTGTCGATGGTGCTGATGTTCATTGTGCTCATCCGCATCTTTTCGCGCAATCTCGCGCGCCGTCAGGCCGAAAACGCGAAGTTTCTGACCTGGTGGACGCCGAAGGCGAACGCCATCCGCGGCGCGAAGGCACGCCGCGCCGACAAGGCGCACAAGTACGTCCGCTGCTCCTGCGGCGCGTACTGCCGCGTGCCGAGAAACATCGGCAAGGTCGAGCTCACGTGCCCGAAGTGCGGCAAGAAAAAGGTCGTCAAAACGTGAAAGAAAAAATCCGTCCCGCGGGACGGATTTTTTTGTAAGAAAACCGGTTTTCCGCCGTCCTATAGACAGAAAGGGGGTGAGGGCGCTGACGAAGTTTGAAGAGGTGTACGCCGTGTACTTCGACGACGTATATCGGTATCTGCTTTCGCTTAGTGGGAGCGAGAGCGTCGCCGAGGAGCTGACGAGCGAGACGTTTTTCCGCGCGATGGACGCCCTCGACCGCTTTCGGGGCGAGTGCAGCGTGCGCGTCTGGCTGTGCCAGATCGCGAAGAATCTCTATTATTCGCAGCTGCGGCGCGAGAAGCGGCTTGCTCCGCTCGAAGACTGCCGGATCGCCGAGGAGAGCCACGAGGAGGAGTTAGAAGATCACAGCGAGGCCGCGCGCATCCAGGAATTGCTGCACGCGCTCAGAGAGCCGTACAAGGAGGTCTTCATGTGGCGTGTGTACGGCGAGAAGAGCTTTCGCGACATCGGCGCACTCTTCGGCAAGACGGAAAATTGGGCATGCGTGACCTATCACCGCGCCAAGCGCATGATCCGCGAGGGATTGGAGGACGACTGAAATGGACAAAACTTGCAGCATCGTGCAGGATCTTCTGCCGCTCTACGAGGAGGATATGCTGCGCGAGGAGACGAAGGAATTTGTGGACGGGCATTTAGCGCAGTGCGCGGCCTGCCGCGCCGAGCTCGACGCGCTGAAGGCGGATGTGAAGCCCGCGCCCGTCAGCGCGCAGCCGCTGCGCGACTTGAAGCGGCAGCTTCGACGCAAAAAGCTGACCGCCGTGCTGCTGGCCGTCACGCTCGCGCTGACGCTGGCGACGGCGGGATTCGCGTACCTCACCGCGCCGCAGTATTTGCCGTACAGCGAGACAGAGTGGGCGATCTCGCGCTCGCCCCGAGCGCTCGCGGACGGCTCGGCAGCGGATGGGCTTTCTGATCTCAGCGGCGCGGAGAGCATCTCCGTCAGCCTGCTCATGCCGGTCTCCGGCGCAGAGGTCGCGAACACGCAGGACCCCAACAGCGGCAAAACCATCTACTTCATCACCGCATGGCGCACGCCGCTCGACACATGGCGCGGCGCATTCGACGAAACCGGGGGCGCCCCGAACACACACAGCGCAAATGATCGCACACAGCGCGAGGCGGACGCACTGCAAGGCGTGCTCGCCAAGGCGGAGTCCGCGCGCACGCTCTTCACGCTCGACGCCGCGAACTGCGCGGCAGTCTGCTATTCTCAGAACAACGGGCAGGACGATGTGCTGCTCTGCGGCAGCATGAACGGCGGCATCATTTCTCTGCCGCGGCTGGCGTTGGGCTATTACGTTTTGCTATCGTTAGCACTCCTTATTACGCTGGGTATTGCATTTTTCGCCTGTCGCAGGAAGAAAACGGGCAAAGCGCTCGGCTATCTCGCGCTGATTCCCGCGAGCTATCTTGCCGGTCATCTACTCGTCAAGGGTTTCACGACGACGAGCTACCAGATGCAGCGCGACTTCTCGCTCATTATCCTCGCCGCCGCGCTGATTTACGCCGCGGTCATGCTGGCTATCAACCTCTGGCGGCAGAAGCGGGAGAAGGTGTAAAACAAAGAGGAAGAGACGCGAATGCGTCTCTTCCTCTTTTGGCGCAGCGGGAGGGATTCGAACCCTCGTGAGGTTTCCCTCAAACTGATTTCGAGTGTTGTAAGACTTTGGCAGATTCACGTCTGGAGCAGGATTTTTCAGG
>ENA-OPDG01002190-OPDG01002190.1-human-gut-metagenome-genome-assembly--contig:-NODE-2190-length-11395-cov-9.049647_pt1 | contig 11395 bp, 10 predicted proteins | sample MGYA00241259_ERZ501498 | MGnify/ENA primary metagenome ERZ501498 (study PRJEB25962, sample SAMEA2042582) | human gut metagenome | biome: human gut; feature: human-associated habitat; material: faeces... | reverse complement strand
CCCCGCGTCGGCTTGCGAGCCGATGGAGGGATTCGAACCCACGACCAGCTGATTACAAATCAGCTGCTCTGGCCAACTGAGCTACATCGGCAATATCCACCGTTTTGGATTGCAAAAGTAGGCATAAAAAATTTATCCACCAAATTATTCGGGATAAATTTTCCACTTTTTTAACTCTTCTCAAAGAACCCCGTCCGACCGCTTTCGCTTCACGGGCGAAATCGGGTGCAAAGTTAGGAAAACTTTTGAATAACACAACAATCTGCGCAAAAAATATCACAACTTCCACCCACAATCCGCACATATGATCCCAAGTCTCCAAATCGGAGATTCAGAAAACGGGCAACACCTATATATAAAAAGTCGAAGGCAATACCTTGCCCGGAGCATCAATGATGGCGCGACGCGGCGATCAACTGGGCCGGAGTCGCCTGCAGGTAGTTCTTGCAGAAACGACTGAACTGCGTGTAATAGCGAAAACCGTATTTTTTCATCAAAACACGGGTACTCTGCTCCCCGTCCTGAATGTCGATCAGAATCCGGTGTGCCTTCTGCCGCATCATCCAATGGTAGACGCTGTCGTTGAAATACTCGGCAAAGCGGCGCTTGAAGACCGACAGACTCATTCCGGCCAAGGCCGCCAGTTCGGCAACACTCCGCGCCCGTTCGTAGTTGTTGCAGACAAACGTGCGGAAATGGTCTTCGGGCGACATCATCGGCTGGAAGAAATAGGCAAGTTCGGTCGGGGTATAAAGCGCCTTGATCAGCAGGAACAGCTCGGTTGCCTTGATTCGATGGTAGCGGGCACACTCTGCCAATTCAGGAACGACGAAAAGGCTCTCGAGGAGCGCACCGATTGCCGGATGGAGCGACAGCGAAGGAATCGGGTCGGCCGGGATGACCGTATCTCCCGAAGCCGAAGCGCCGAGAATATCCCCCTCGCAGAACCCGATGCCGCGCGATAATGACAGCACCACCGCACGAGAACCTTCGTCCTGCCCCGTCAGAGAGAACGATTTGTCGAAAGGCAGGCAGGCGTATTGTTTCGACGTAATCAGCCGAACAGGATCATTTGCCTGCTCGAATTTCAACGATCCTGTCAAAACAAACACCAGACGAACGGTTCGGTCGGAGTTAAAGCACACACCGTCTCCGGCATGTTGGAAGGACAAAAGCGAGAAGCGACAGTAAGAGGCATTGCCTGCACGGCGGAATGGAGCGGGAAACGTAGGACACCTACTACAACAATCCGCAGCGCAACCCTCACTCCATGCCAACTCCACAAACTGCGGTTTAGGTTGATAGTCCATATAAAAGCAAAAATACGATTCGCGAACAAAAATACGAAAAAAAACGAAACAAGCAATGTCATCCCGAAACCTCGAACAAAAAATCCCCGCCCTGTTCAGGCGGGGATAAGGATCCGTACTTCTCGGTCCAAGGCTCTATTTATAACTAATAATCAACACCTTCGAAGACTCCCAGAAGCGAGTAGGATCAAGTATGCGCAACTGCTCGACCACTTTGTCGGCATTCGTAACCAATTCGTAAGATCCTTCGGGATGACTCGATACGACCGTCACACGACGATGCCCTACGGGAATCTCGGTCAGCAGGCGTGAATCGCCTTGCGTAAAGCTGTCGGTATTGCCACCCCGGCCAACGGTCAGGGTGCGGCCGATAAAGCCCTGCTTGTTGATGATCTGAGCATCACGCAACTCCTTTTCCGAACCAACGATGTAATAGACCGTATTGAGCTGGTTCTCGAGATCCACCTTCTCGTTGCTGAGCGTCTCGACCTCCTCCTCACGCTGGGCAACCGTCTCCGTCAATTGTTCGACCTCGATGCCGCGCTGCGTCAGGTCCTCTCGCAGACGGGCCACTTCATCGCGTTTCTCACCGAGTTGCCGCTCCAAATCACCGATCATACGCTCAAGTCCTTCGATACGCAGATTAGCCTTGCGCAACTGCGCGGCCGAACGCTCCAGCGACTCGATCTTCTTGCGGTTATCCTGCAGCAGGCGGTCGATGGCGGCAATATCGTTGTTGATCTCCTCAACGGGACGGCGGCTACCCTCCTGCTCTCCGGCCACGGTGATCAGGTTCTCCCGGGACTTGATGACCGCCAGATTCTCCGAGATGGCGTTGATGTCCGAGAAGACGAGATTGATGAGCGAATCCTTCGCCCGAATGACCGACGTCAGCGAATCCCGCTCATGATCGGTTTCGGCAATGATCGCCTGCTTCTGTTTGCCGGCACACGAGGCCAGCAGGAGTGCACCCAGGAATACGGGTACGAGACGTTCCAGCATCTTTTTCATAACATGAAACTTGCTAAGATCGAATAACTTATTAATTTCGGCCGCAAATATAGAAATAAATCCCTTAGCGTGTACAATTTTTTGAAGGACTCCACAAAAAAACAACGGACCGCAATTCGAATTGCGGTCCGTTGTTTTTCGCTCGGAAGCGTCCTACTTCGCAGCGTTCTTCTTATCGTAGCGTTTTGCGTAGCGGCTCATAAACTTATCGACGCGACCAGCGGTGTCAACCAACTTCATCTTACCGGTGTAGAACGGGTGCGACGTGTTGGAAATTTCCATCTTATACACGGGATAGGTTTCGCCGTTCACTTCGATGGTCTCTTTTGTCGAAACGGCGGACCGACACAAAAACACGTGGTCGTTGGACATGTCCTTGAACGCCACCAAACGATAATTTTCCGGATGAATACCCTTTTTCATTTCGTTGTTTTTGTTTTTGGTTAATGCTTAAGCGCGACAAAGGTACGAATTTATTTGCAACAAACAACACCCTGCGGATATTTTTTCAACATTTCGTCCGACGGCCCGGTTACCATACCGCAGGATGTCAGCGCCCATACCGTAACTGAAAACATCTCCGCAACCAAGCAGCACATCGCAAAGGCGGAAAACGGAACGCAAAACGACGCATCCGATCAGAGAACCCCAAACTGTTACGGAGGGATCAAAGGTAAAATCCCGTCGTGCATTGCGAAATACGAATTGTTTTCGTATCTTTGCGCACCGAAGCGGTCTTCCGGCCGCATCAGGGCCCATAGCTCAGTTGGTCAGAGCAGCGGACTCATAATCCGAAGGTCGTGGGATCATGCCCCTCTGGGCCCACAGGAAATCAAAGACTTGCAGAAATGCAGGTCTTTTTCTTTTTGTCTTTTCACCTCGGTTTTACGGCGGTTTGAGCGGGTTGTGTAAACCAGCGTGTAAACCATGAATGCAACAGTTGAAGTCGTTTGCTACAGATCCAAAGTACTGGCAAACAACGAATCCCCGTTAATGCTGCGGGTTACAAAAGACCGAAAACGCAAGTATTCCAGCATCGGAATCTCAATCAATCCCGTCTATTGGGATTTTGAGAAGAACAAACCCCGCAGGAATTGCCCCGACAAGGAACGCATCGAACAGATCATAGCCGAGCAGGTCAGAAAATATCGAGAACAAATTCTCGACTATCAAGCCGAGGACAAGGAATTCACTCCAGCATCCTTACACGACAGGGTCACCCGCCACGCAAAGATCAGAACCGTCGATGATCTGTTCCGATCCCACATTGCGGGCCTCAAGTCTCAAAGGCGATCAGGATATGCCCTGACATTTTCCGAGTTGTATAATTCACTCATGCAGTTCAACGGCCACCTCGACATCTATTTTTCCGACATCGATACCATTTGGCTAAAACGCTATGAGATGTGGCAACGAGGACAACACCTCTTGGAGAACACGATCGGGAAGCGTTTCCGAACATTGAGAGTATTGTACAACATCGCCATCGAATGCAATCTTGTCAAAAGAGAGCTCTACCCTTTCCATGCGTTCAAAGTATCCAAGTTGCACCAAGCGACAGCCAAACGAGCGATCTCTAAAGAGGAGATCATACAGATTATCGGCTATCAGAGCAGAGACAAGTATACTTGCCTGGCCATCGACCTATTCGCGTTCTCCTACTTTTCAGCAGGAATCAATTTCGTGGATATGGCCCACTTGCGACGAAGCAACCTTGTTGACAACAGGTTGATTTACACACGACAAAAGACAGGGAAACTAATCCGCCTGCCATTACAGCCCAAAGCTCGTGAGATCATTGACAAGTACATCGGATCATCCCTCAATGACCATGTTTACATCTTTCCCATCCTATCCTCATTCCACAAAACCGAGATTCAGCAACGCAACCGTTTACATAAGGTACTCTCCCAAGTAAATAAGCGGCTGAAAGAGGTCGGGAAAGAGTTGGGAATTCCCATAGATCTTACGACCTATGTTGCAAGACATAGCTATGCAACCGTACTGAAACGATCTGGGGTAAGCACTTCTCTGATTTGTGAAACACTGGGGCACAGTTCGGAAAAGATTACTCAAATCTACCTCGATTCATTCGAGAACGCGCAAATCGACGAGGCCATGCAGCATCTGCTGTAAGAATCGGGAGGTCGGCGGCCCTGTTGGGAACCGACCTCCTTTCTTCTAAAGATATGTGGCGTCTTCATTACCCGAGGTACTTTTCCAACATGTCATAGGTCGCCTGTTCTCGCGAAACATCCTCTTCCGTCTTGGGGTTCATGATCTCTTTCACCTGCTCCTCCGACAGGCTTCTCAACTTCTCTTCCATCTGGCTGCTGAACAGCATGGGATCCGCCGCATGGTTGAACTTCTTAATCAGGAAGGTAATCAGATATTTTTTCGCCAGGAACGAATTCGGAATCCGTTCCAAAGCTGCCTCATACCACTTGACGCTTCGGTAGAACCACCCTGCATCTCCAAATGCCCGCGGCAGTACTTTGCTCTTGACACTGGCTACAAGGTCTTTCGGTTTGAGGGAGTTGGCGCCCGTGCACCAGAGAGAGATAGTCGCCAGCGGGAAGCCCTTGCCCTGCAACTCCACGGCAAAATCAAAGACCTCATTCTTTGCAGCCAGGGCCATTGCTGGAGCTGCCATATAATCGGTCCCCTTCCACGAGGTCCTGCAGATATTCATCTCGGCGATCAGGGCCGCAATCTCCATCTCGGCATTCAGCGCTTCACAAATCACGAGGTCATCCAGGTTCTTGCCCAAGTTCATCCATGCAACCACTCGGTGTTGTCCATCCACCACGGCATAGTACCGTTCTGTCTTTTCGTCGGGAATGTCGTGTCCCTGCAGGTCTACCAGATGGCCGTTCATCAGGTAAACATCCTCACCCTTCACGACGGTGATGGGCGACAACTGGCCATGCTCCTGCATCGATTTCTCCTTGGCCTTCACGGTCTTGGCGTTGGTCGGGCGGTTCCCTTTTACAAATGCGAACTGGCGGTTCTCGTTGTCCGAGCTAAGAATTAATCTTTTCATAATCTTAGGTGCGGGTTTGCCTATACACCCGCGAGGTATTAAGGTTATTTATAAATTTTGTTTTTACAATAAGTAGGGTTCCCCTATACCACCCTCAAGGTTTTGATATTGGGTTCTCGGCGTCGGGTCTGACTGGTGAGCTCTTGCCAGCTCGTTGGACGGGCCGAGGATGACTTGGGCAAACTCCCATCCTCGTTCCATCGTTCGATTCGACCTTCGGCCTTTCGGTTCGGATACTCCCTCCCAACCGAGAAGCGGGGTGTATGTCAAGGAACCTATGTTCGCGATTGCATGGATAACTCTTGCGAAAATCATACATAAGTCGTTGATAAGCAATTTGTTGTCGGATAGCAGAAAAATGTGCTATTTTTGCTACCCCTTATATGGACACAAAAAAAGGACGGTTAAGAACCGTCCTTTTTCCTCTAATTTGAAAGATTAACTCAATAGAAATTCCGACCCAAGACGCGCCATTCCTCGTCTTTGTAACGCTGCCATATTCCTTTTATATTCTCGTCACTATCAAGGAATTTCTTGTTGTCCGTATATCCGAACATATAAACGATTCGGGAGATGAGCAGCATCAGATTATAGGAGATTTTGTTCGGATTGGAACTCCGCTTGTCCTCTTCCTTGAAATGCTCCAGAAACGGAAAGAGACACTTGACGACGAAGGTAATCTTGTAGCAATTTTTGAGTTTGACCGAGAAATCACCCATCTTGAAATAGATGTTGTTTGACAAACTGGCAAACAGCATGGCAGAGTTTTCTGCCAAAAGGGCAGCCAGCATCCGTATCGCTTCCTGGGAGTCAATGGTCACGCCGTGCTCTCGCCCTTGCCAAATTCGAATCTGGGCATCAGGATGGGAGTGAAGATATCGGGCAAAGTTCTGAAATTGCTCGAAAGATGAAGCGGGAAGCAACATCACATGCTCGGTCTGGTTCTGCGTCAGGTTATAGACGAAGAGCAGCGCCATCCAGAATTTTTCGATGTCGATACCCAGTGCCTCCAAGGAACGGACAACTGGCTTGTTCTCCAGAAACTGTTCTTTGGTAAATGGAAATTTCGACATATCGAGACCTCTTTCATCCGCGATAATGAAGTCCTGCGTGCATGCGGTGTCTACCTGATACTCTTTTCCATCCTCCTCAATCTCGTAGGCTGGGAACATGGTGTTGCCAATCCAATGTACATACTCGTAAATATCCATCGTCTGCAAAATTTAGCGGGTGTATCAAAGATACGGATTTTCTCATTAAATAATTTGTCAAATATTTGTATAATTATTGAACTTTTTGTATCTTTATTCCAATCCAATTTCAAGACGGGGCAGGCATTCCGTTCGTCCCCGAGATTCCAGATTCAATCCGTTCAGATAGTAGGCTGGCAGTTGCTCAAAACTGTCCTATGATAACTGCTCAAAAGTGTCCTATATATACACTACCTACTTATACACTACCTAATAAAGTCGTTCCGACCATGTACTACCACGTCAAAGACCACAAGTGATTCGAAAACCGCAAGCAGGCGAAAGAGCACTATGGCGTAGCCCGTTTCCGAAGACTGCTGCATCTGAAAGAGATTCTATTTACTAACCCTCAAAATTCCATTGCTAACGATGAATTATACCGCTATACCCAAATCGATCATCACGTTTCAGACGGGCAACAGTAAGCCTGTCGATGTTTATGTATGAGCAACCATCAAATGCTGCTCCGACCACAAAACAAATATTTCTCACATTACCGAAGAGAAACTGGCCCTTCTTACAGGGCTGGATGAACGAACCATCCGCCGTGCTATCAAACGGCTCAATGAGGCAGGTTGTCTTACCGTGCAGACTGCCATTAAGGAAGATGACGTCCGTGGATTTATCAAGCGGAACAGTTACCAGATAAAGCCTGTCGAGAAGGATTTTTTCCTGCTGAACAACGGCTTCTTTACAAGGAACTATTCCGCCAAGATGGCGGGATTCCTGCTCTTGTTAAAGGCCATCTGCCTGAACAACACAAATACCATCCAGTGAAGCAAGAGCCAGATTGCCCAGGCGCTCGGTCTGTCTCGCAATACCGTTTCGGCTTTATTGGAAGAGTGCCGACAAGCTGGACTTATAAAGCCTCAGGTAAAGGGCTATGAGCTGACGGCGGATTGCTTTATCCAGCCAGCCATTAAGCAAACGGAGGCCGCCATTTATAAGGAATTGTGCGATTTCTGTAAGGCCAAAGGTGTGGCAGCGCCCAGACGAAACAAGGTGGCATTATCGGTATTGCTTACCAAGTACAATGCCGTTGGCGTTCCGAATACGGAGCCAATAAGCCTGACCTATCAACTCAACAGGCGGTGTACGCAATTACCCGAGAAGGTCTCCATCCCCTACTTTATAAAGGTGCTCGATATGCAGGAAGCGTATCGGGAAGTGACGACGAAGAAACAAGGCAAAGAGGAGTTGGGAGGGTTTGAGTTTTAAAGATAACTAATTTGATACTTTTTTGATAAGTATATAATTTTAAAAGATAATTTCAATTAAATATTATAAATTTGTAAGAGAACTAATTTATTTTTATTATGAGCATCAAAGAGCTTGCAACATCTATCCTTGGCAAACAATTACTTTCCCTTACGGGGAATATGCTTGATAATTTTGCAGAAGAAATTAAGCAGACCGTTAATAATAATATTCTCGAATACCAAATTGAAGAATACAAAAGAAATTCTTTTTCAAAAACAATCATACACCGCACAGCGCCTCAAAAATTATCCGATTTTTATCAACCTTTATTTATTCGAAAAGTTAATTATTGGGGATACCATCAATATGGATATGATCAACGTATAGCAACAGATTCGATAGAAAAACTATTTTCAGAACTCAAAACCCAATATAAAGCACAGCAATTTATAACTATTCTAGGAAGTGCTGGAAGCGGAAAAAGTACATTGATAAAATCACTATTTGTTAATTGTATCGATTCTAATTTTAAAATACCAATTAAAGTAGAATTGCGATATCTAAATGATTATGAAGGTTCGTTAATTAGTTATATTAAAGAAAAAATATTTAAAATTAACAAATTAGCAGAAAATGACAGAATCATAGAAAGACTTATGCATTCTGGAGATTTTATGTTTTTCTTGGATGGTTACGATGAGATTAGCTCCTCCAAAAAAGAATCGATATCCAAAAATATTGATGAATTAACAAAATTATATAATAAAAACTATTATATACTAACATCTCGTCCGTTTTCCATGGCAGAATCTTTGCCTATGTTTCATAATTATGAGGTTTGCGAATTATGTAATGACGAAATAAAGCAATTTATAAACAAACAATTACCCGAGAACGAAAGCGAAATTGCTTCTAAAATGATATATGCAATAAACACGACGAAAAATAGTGCATATAGAAGTTTTTTAAGTAATCCACTATTGTTATCAATGTTCATCCTTACATTCCAAACTTATTCTAATATACCTCAAAAGATAAGCGAATTCTATGCCCAAGTATTTGATACTCTATACTCAACTCATGATAGTATTTCCAAATTAGCATTTGAGAGAGAACGGCAAAGTGGTCTTATTAAAGAGCAATTTATTGAAATTCTAAAACTATTTTCTTTTTTATCTTTCTTTAAAGAAAAATTTGTTTTTACCAGCACGTATTTAACAGAAGAGCTTTCCTTTGTTAAAGAAAAAAAACATATAGAATTCGATATTGATAAGCTAATTTCAGATTTGCAGATTGCAATTTGCATTTTAAATAAAGAGGGCACAGAATATTTATTTCCCCATAGATCTTTACAAGAATACTTTGCAGCATTATATATTACTACTTTAAGCGAAAGTAATAAGCAGCAAATTTACAGTCGATTACTTACTAACATCATAGAAAAAACTTCTACATATCAGTATCATGAAAATTTCTATAACATACTATCGGAATTAGATACAAAATATGTGATTAAATATATTATCATTCCTTTCCTTACTAAATTTAAAGAGATAAAGTTTTCTTCTGATACGAGCTATCATGAAGTAATAGAACTATTTTACATCCTGCAAATGTTTTATAGTAGCTTTCACTATATACTCGATAGAAGTGATATTAATAAAATAAGTAATAACCACATTAGATCAGTTTTAGACTTAAATATATCATTATTGGAGATACGGAGTGATGCCAAATTAACTAATCGACAGCGACAAAATATCCAACTTACTCTAATTCCTTTTTTTTCAAAATATAACAACGAAATAATAAAAATAGTAGAACTACTTGAATACAAACTCAATGAGGAAAATAGAGTTGATCAGGACATTATAAAGATCGTGAATGGATATTAAACTGTCGGTAATACAAATATTTATACTATAAAATATTTTAATTCAAAAAATTAATTCTTCTCCTATATTGGACTTGGGAATAAATTTTAGGGAGGAACTTTTGTGGATTATGATTCTATGATGTAACGGGAAACATTTGATCTATTCCACAATCCGCATAGCTTTGGGATCCGCGATAACCTTGCAGGCGATATTTTGCTTGGTTTTGAGTAAAGATTGGTTTATATTTGTCTTGCTCTGGAAAGAGAAAACACAATAAAATTCAACAATATGAAAACAGCAGGAATAATTCTCTTCAGTTGTGTTATGTTGGCCTCTTGTTCTTCCCGCAACAGCAGCAACAAGAGCAAGCAAGCCGAGACTACACCCCAAATTGAAACAACAGCTTCACAAGAGGGAACAACTGGCTTTCAAGAGATGGAATTGTCGTATCCTGGAAGCAATATATCATTTACGGTAAAAGTAGAGGATAAAACCCTCCTTATACAGCCTTCTGGGTTGAGTGTCACCAACGAGGCTTTCAAACACGACATTACAGGCTATACCGTTACAAATGCGGAAATCGGCGATTTGAATGTGGATGGCTATCCAGAGCTATTTGTTTATCTGACATCCGACGGAAGTGGCAGCTATGGCAAGTTGATTGGCTATTCAGTAAACAATGGCAAATCGGCAAGTCAGGTTTATCTGCCAGATGTAGCAGAAAACAAGGAGCTCAACCAAGGATATATGGGCCATGACCAGATGGCAATCGTGGAAAATACATTTTGCCAGCGTTTCCCCATCTACAACGAGACCGACAGCAACGCCAATCCTACCACGGGAAAGACTCGGCAGATTCAATACAAACTGGTTGATGGAGAAAGCTGCCGAGTTCTGCAAGTGGACAAGGTCTTGGAGTTCTAATGCATTATACGGACTGAAGCTATAAAGGAACGCCCCATGTTCAAGCCAATTGATACGAGTTCTTGGAAAAGGAAGCCTTATTTTGATCATTATTTCAACCAGATAAGATGTACTTATAGCATCACAGCCAATATAGACATCACAAATGTGTTGTCATTCAAAGATAGAAATAAGGTCAAGCTATATCCTCTCCTGATCTATGTTATATCCAAGGCGGTAAATAAATACGAGGAGTTCCGAACTGCCATAAACGACCGAGGAGAGATAGGCGTCTGGGAAACTTTGTCACCCTGCTATACGGTATTCCATAAGGACAGTGAAAGTTTCTCGAATATTTGGACGGAATGGAATGACGACTTGAATCTGTTCTTATCCAATTTCGAACAAGACAGCAAGCGATTCGGCCAGATTGATAGAATAGACGCCAAGCCTAACACGCCAGCCAATGTCTTCCCGATCTCTTCATTACCTTGGACAACATTTACAGGTTTCAATCTAAACATATTTGCCGATGGGACCTATTTGCTTCCCATCTTCACTTATGGCAAGTATTTCAAAGACGGGAATAGATACCTGATACCGCTTTCCATACAAGTACATCATGCCGTATGTGATGGATTCCATGTATCAAGGCTTATCAATGAAATTCAGCAAGAGTGCAGCAACATGGCATTAAAATAAATGGACGCATTCTTCGGCTTACATACAAACACCCCGTAAAACACCCCTCCCCCTGTTCGGATTGAAAAACGAATTTCGGGGAGGGATTTTTTGTGGCCG
>ENA-OPDG01002183-OPDG01002183.1-human-gut-metagenome-genome-assembly--contig:-NODE-2183-length-11429-cov-4.333656_pt1 | contig 11429 bp, 6 predicted proteins | sample MGYA00241259_ERZ501498 | MGnify/ENA primary metagenome ERZ501498 (study PRJEB25962, sample SAMEA2042582) | human gut metagenome | biome: human gut; feature: human-associated habitat; material: faeces... | reverse complement strand
GCTCATCACGGGGCAGGGAATGCTCGGCATCTTCGCCGTGATGGGGCTGATCACCGTATTAGTCACACTCTTCACTAAATTCGGTAAAAAGTAAAACCCCAAACATAAACAGGCGGCCGCTGCCAACGCAGCGACCGCCTGTTTTCAATGCTCAAAAACGCGGGACTCAGTCCCGCGTTTTTGAAGTAATATAGAGCATTAAAGCTGCAACATCTGCCGGACTGACGCCCGAGATTCTTCCCGCCTGCCCTAAATTCTGCGGACGAATGGCGGCGAGCTTTTCGCGCGCCTCCAGACGGAGACCGTCGATTTTCGCGTAATCGATATCCTCGGGAATGGCGCGGCGCTCCAGGCGCGCAAACTCCGCGACCTCCGCCATCTGGCGGCGGATGTAGCCCTCGTACTTGACGGCGATCTCCACGCTCTCGGCGAGTGCGGGCGGGAAGGCGCGGCAGCCCGCATCAAAATCGCGCAGGTCGTCATAGGTGAGCTGCGGGCGGCGCAGCAGCGCGATGAGCGGGCTGCCGTCGCGCACCTCCGCCGTGCCGCGCGCGCTCAGAAGCGCGTTGAGCGCGTCGGACGCGCCTACGCCCGTGTGCTCGAGGCGCTTGATCTCGCGGCGCACCGCGTCGTATTTATCATTGACTTTTTGCAGCGTTTCATCGCTGACAAGGCCAAGCTCGTGCCCGATGGGCGCAAGGCGCTCGTCGGCGTTGTCCTGCCGCAGGATCAGGCGGTATTCGCTGCGGCTCGTCATCATGCGATAGGGCTCGTTCGTGCCCTTGGTCACAAGGTCATCGATGAGCGTGCCGATATAGGCCTGCTCGCGGCCTAAGATGAAGGGCGATTCGCCCTTGATTTTCCGTGCGGCGTTCACACCCGCGACAAAGCCCTGCACCGCCGCCTCCTCATAGCCCGACGAGCCGTTGAACTGTCCCGCGCCGTACAGGCCCGAAATGTGCTTGTATTCAAGCGTCGGGTAGAGCGCGGTCGGGTCGATGCAGTCATATTCGATGGCGTAGGCCGGGCGCATCATCTCCGCGTGCTCAAGGCCCTTGACCGAGTGCAGCATTTCAATCTGCACCTCCTCGGGCATGGAAGAGGAAAAGCCCTGAATGTAGAGCTCCTCGGTATCAAGCCCCATCGGCTCGATGAAGAGCTGGTGGCGGGGCTTATCGGGAAAGCGGACGATCTTCGTCTCGATACTCGGGCAATAGCGCGGGCCGACGCCCTCGATCACACCCAAGTAGATGGGGCTCCGATCCAGGTTTTCGCGGATGACGCGGTGCGTCTCCTCGCTTGTATACGTTAAGTAGCAGACCACCTGATTTTGAGGCGGCGTTTGCGTCGAAAACGAGAAGGGCAGGGGCGCTTCATCGCCCGTCTGCACTTCCATTTGCGAAAAATCGACGCTGCGCGCGTTCACGCGCGGCGGCGTGCCGGTCTTGAAGCGGCGCAGGGGAAGGCCGAGCTTCCTGAGGGCTTTCGCCAGCGTCAGCGAGGCGTGCATTCCGTCCGGGCCGCTCTCGCGCACACATTCGCCGACAATCGTGCGCCCGTCCAAAAATGTCCCCGAGCAGAGAATGACGGCCTTGACCGCGTAAACGCCGCCCGTTTCCGTCACGACGGCGGAGACATGCCCGTCCTCCACGCGAAGATCGACGATCTCCGCCTGACGCAGCAAAAGATTTTCCTGCCGCTCGAGCGTGTGCTTCATCACGCTCTGGTAGCGCCGCCGGTCAGCCTGCGCGCGCAGTGACCAGACGGCGGGGCCCTTGCCCCGGTTGAGCATGCGGTATTGAATGCAGGCTAAGTCCGCCGCCCTTGCCATCTCGCCGCCGAGGGCGTCGAGCTCACGCACAAGATGGCCCTTGCCCGTGCCGCCAATGGCGGGGTTGCAGGGCATGTTGCCCACCGCGTCTAAGTTGATGGTAAAGCACACCGTTTTCATGCCGAGGCGCGCACAGGCAAGAGATGCCTCGATGCCCGCGTGTCCCGCGCCGATGACGGCAACGTCGTAGCTTCCGGCGTAAAATTCACGCATGTTCTCAGCCCCTTTCCAGTGTGATGACCGCGACCTGCGGCCGATTCAGAATGCGTGGTACGATCTTCGGCGAATTGCCGAGCCCGCGGCTGACAAAGACGGACGCGCCGTTGTCGGCATAAAAGCCGGAGGTGTGCGTGGGGAAGAGGTTTCTCTGCGTGCCGAACACCCCATCGGTAAACGGAAATCTCCAGATGCCGCCGTGGCCGTGACCGGAAATCGTCAGATCCGCGCCGAGGAGACTGTATTCCCGCGCAAAGCGGTCGTTGCGGTGCGCCAGCAGCAGCCAGAAGGGGTCGCCGCAGGCGGCGTAGATCTCCTGGGCAAGCTCGTACGGCGTCTCCTGATCGGCGTAGCCGTTCGGATCATCGATGCCCGCGAGCACGATGGTATCGCCGTTTCGCGTGAGAGGCACAAATTCGTTGGAGAGCACCGTCACGCCGCTCTCCCGCAGCGTGCGCTTGATCTCCTCCACGACCTTTGTGCCGTGACCCCACTCGTGGTTGCCCGTGACGTAATACGTCGGCGCGATGGCAGAGAGCGCCGCGCCGACCTCGCCGGCGTAGATGGTCGGGTTTTCGGTCTTGCGGTCGACGAGATCGCCCGTCACGAAGATATACTCCGGCTGCGCGGCTCTGACCGCCGCGTAAAGGCGCTCGTTGTCCTTGCCGAAATATTTTCCGTGCAGGTCGCTTAAGTGCACGATGCGGCAGCCGTCAAAACCCGCGGGCAGCGCGCCCGAGGGGAACGTAACCTCGTCCGTTTCGATGCTGCTGTTGTCCCAGCAGAGGAAGAGGCCGAACAGCACGATCAAAATGAGCAGGTTGCGCCAGAAATGATGTTTTTTTCTTTGTCTCACCATGGGAACTCCAATCTATAAGGAGGCTATAAGCCAAAAAGCCTCGCAGAGTTGCGTGCCGCGCACGGCACGCAATCAATTCAAATCCGTTTTCTGCCGCGACATGTGCGTGGCAGAAAACACTTTGCGCGGAGCGCGTGTCGCAGCCGCCCTGCGGGTGGCAAGGCACGAAGCGCAGCGAATTCTCCTCGAATAAGCGGCATGCCGCTTTTTCGACAATAGTAAAGGGCGGCTTTTGCCGCCCTTTATTGTAGCACAATGCACTGCCGCGAAACAAGAAATTTATTCCGCGCTCTTGAGACTCTCGACCATGTCGATCTTCTTCATCTTGAAGTGCGCAAGCACATTGACAAGGACGGAGAAGAGCATCGTCAGGATCGCGGCGTACACGTAGGCCGACGGCGCCGTCTGCCGCCCGAACATCATAAGGTCGATCTCCGTCGAACGGACGAGGTAAATGTGCAGCCAGTGACCCATGAAGCAGCCCATGAGGATGCCGAACACCGTGAGCACGATGTTCTCGCGGTAAACATAGGCCGAAACTTCCTTGTCATAAAAGCCCAGCAGCTTGATCGTGGCAAGCTCGCGCTGGCGCTCGGTGATGTTGATGTTCGAAAGGTTGAAGAGCACGACCATCGCCAGCGCCGCCGCTGCCAGAATGATAATGACCACAACGAAGTCCACGCGCTCCATGCTGTGCATGTAGGTGTCCTGCGTGTCGCGCATGCGCGAGGTCGTCACAACGCCGTTCATGCTGAGCAGCTTTTCAAAGATCGCGTTGCAGGTGTCGGTATCGTCGCTTGTAAAGTTCATAAGATAGGCGTTCGGCTCGCTATCGGCGTGGAGCGTCTGTTCATAGTACGAGGGCGTCATATAGATGAAATGCCCCGTGTAATGCTCATAAATACCCGCGACCGTCACGTCCCCGCGCGCATCGCCGTCAAGGAAGAACGTGTCGCCCACCGAGACCTTCAAAAGCTCGGAGAGCTTCTGGTCGATGTACACGCCGGTATCCTCCATGGTGATCGGCTCGCCGGTCTTGTAGTCCAGCAGATCAATGACCTTGCCGATCTCGTTTGCTTCCATCACCTCAACATAGGCGGTGGTCGAATAGCTCGATGTGATGACTGTGGCAGAGGACGCCGTGCAGGGTACGTCATTCACAACGCGGGAGTCACCCGCGAGGAAATCCTCCACCACCTGCCGCTCCTCCGGCAGTACATTGCTCGAAAGCGTCACCTGCGCGGAGTAATGGAACAGATCGTCATACTGGCGCGACATCGTAAAGAGGAGCGACGAGCGCATGCCGAAGCCCGCGATGATGAGCGCGGTGCAGCCGCCGATGCCGATGACCGTCATCCAAAAGCGCTTCTGGTAGCGGAAAAGGTTGCGCGCCGTCACCTTATGGGTGAAGGACATCTTTCTCCACAGGGGCTTGATGTACTCAAGGAACACGCGCTTGCCCGCCTTCGGCGTGCGCGGGCGCATCAGGCTCGCCGGCGTTTCGCGCAGCGTGGCAAGGCAGGCCCAGAGCGTGGCGAGCGTAGTGCATGCCACTGCCGCAAGCAGCGAATAGGCGGAGATCCCGCCGTAGGCGCGCAGCTCGATGTTCGGCATCTGATACATGATCTGATAGGCCGTAAAGATCATCTTCGGGAAGAGGATATAGCCGATAACAAGGCCGAACACACCGCCGGTCAGGCTCGGCAGAAGCCCGTACAAGAGATACTTGCGGGAGATGGCAAGGCCGCTGTAGCCCATCGCCTTCAAAGAGCCGATCTGCACGCGCTGCTCTTCGACCATGCGCGTCATCGTCGTGAGGCACACGAGCGCCGCCACAAGGAAGAAGATCACCGGGAAGACGCTGGCAAGATTCGCCATGCGGTCGGCGTCCTGCCCATAGCCCGTGTAGCCGGGGTTATAGCTGCGGCTGAAGAGATACCACTCGCAGCTTTCAATGTCCGCGACCTTGCGGCGCGCGTCGGCGATCTTTTCCTCCGCGTCGGCGATCTTCTCGTCCGCCTCGGCCTTGCCGTCCTCATACTCGCGCAGTCCTTCGCGGTAGTCCTTTTCGCCGTCCGTCAGCTCAATGTAGGCGTCGGCCAGTTCCTTTTCGCCGTCGGCGTATTTTTCCTCGCCGTCGTAGTATTCCTTCCAGCCGTCGTCCAGCTCCTTGCGCGCGTCGGCAAGCTCCTTGCGTGCGTCGGCAAGCTTCTGCGGCGCCTCGTCCAGCTCTTTTTTCGCCTTGTCGAGTTCCTTCTTGCCGTCGCGCAGGTCGCGGTAGCCCGCGCTGAGCTGCTGCTTGCCGCTTTCATAGTCCGCGCGCCCCTGATCGAGCTGCTGCTTGTTTGCGGCGATGCTGCCGGAGCTGACGGTGCTGAGAGCGGCGAGCTGACTTTGCAGCTCGCTGAGCTGCGCGCTGACCTTGCCGCGCTGCTGCACAAGGGCTCTGCGCTGAGCCGCCGTTCCCGCGCGCTGCTGCTCCAGTACCGCGCGCAGCGCGGCCGCCTGCTCAGACTGATCCTCCCCCAGCTCCGCCAGTTTTGCGTCGATCTTCGCAAGGCTCTCATCGCACTGCTCGATCCCCGCGTCGATCTGCGCAAGGCCCTGCTGTGCCTGCGCGATGCCGCCTTCAAGCTGCGCGCGCATTTTGTCGAGCGCCGCGTCGGTGGCTGCGGCAGTATTTTCATCGCCGCGGCCAAGCTCGTCGATGATCGTCCCGCCGGTCACGCCGGCGTAGTTCGGATCGTTTTGCAGCGCGCCCGCCACGGTATTGCCCAATGCGTCGAGCTGCTTTTGTCCCTCGTCCAGTTTTTCCTTGCCGGCTTCCAGCTCATCTGCACCGTCGGCAAGCTGCTGCGCGCCCTTTTCATAGTCCTTCACGCCGTCGGCATAGTCCTTCTGACCCTTTTCATAGTCGCGCACAGCCTGATCGTATTTCTTCACGCCGTCGGCGTATTCCTGCTCGCCGTCCTCCAGCTCGGCCTTGGCATCGTCGAGCTTCGTGCGCGAATCGGCAAGCTCCTGCTTGCCGTCATCGTATTCCTTCCAGCCGTCGTCGAGCTTCCTGCGTGCATCGGCAAGTTCCTTGCGCGCGTCGCCGAGCTCTTTGTCGGCCTCCGCCTTGGCGTCGTCCAGTTCCTTCTGCGCATCGTCGAGCTTTTTCGTCGCTTCGTCCACAAGCTCGTCGTGGCGCAGGATCGCGCGCCGCTCGCTGAAGTCCTCGAGCGAATCGATCACATCGTCAATGTAATCGTCGTATTCATCGTAAAACGCGGTCATCTCCTCCGCGCCCGAAACGCGCACATAGGCCGCCGTATAATAGTCGAGCGTGAACGCCTCGCGCGGCAGGTAGAGATACGCCTTCACCGTGCCGCTGCCGAGCGTCGACGTGCCGCGCTCCACCGCAAGGTACACCGGCGAGCGCACCGTGCCGACCACCGTGTAGGTGTCCTGCGCGAGCGCATCGGAAAGGTCGTCCCCCGGCGTGAGCGTGATCGTATCACCGATGGAAATGCTCATCAGCGAGAGCATATTTTCCTCCACCACGCACTCGTCCGCGCGCTCGGGCATGCGCCCCTCGCGCAGCAGCACATCGCTGATGCCGCGATCTGTGAGGGAGAGGACCTTCACCACCGCATCGAGCGAATCGGACGAGGCAAACGCATCGATGACGTATTCGCCCTCGGCGTCCTCGATCTTGTCCTGCGCGCGCAGCGCGGCAATATCCTCATCGGTCAGGCCAAGGGTCGAGAGCACCTGAATGTCGGCTAAGTGCAGGGAATCAAGATAGTCGTCGCCCGTGTGCTTCATATCCGGCGCCGTTGCCTTGAGTCCCGAAAGGAACGCGACCGACAGCGCAACCAAGATCATGATGGAGAAGAAGCGGCTGCGCGTATGGCCGATCTCGCGCCAGAAGTCCTTCTGCATTGCATTTTTCATTGCGCCGCCCCCTTTCTTGCTTGCTTTGCTATTACCATTCGATGCTCTCCACGCTTGCGGGATTCTCATTGAGCTGCATGCTCTCCACCGTGCCGTTTTTGATGTGGATCACGCGGTCGGCCATCGGCGTGATGGCGCTGTTGTGCGTGATGACCACGACCGTCACGCCCTTTTCCCGGCAGGTATCCTGCAAGAGCTTCAGGATCTGCTTGCCCGTTACATAGTCGAGCGCACCCGTCGGCTCGTCGCACAAAAGGAGTTTGGGGTTCTTCGCCAGCGCGCGGGCAATGGCCACGCGCTGCTGCTCGCCGCCGGAGAGCTGACCGGGGAAGTTGTTCGCACGCTTGGCAAGGCCGACCTCGTCCAAAACCGTCGCCGCGTCGAGCGGGTTTTTGCAGATCTGCGCGGCAAGCTCCACGTTTTCAAGCGCGGTGAGGTTGCCCACCAGATTGTAGAACTGAAAGACAAATCCGATGTCGTGGCGGCGATAGGTCGTGAGCTGGCGGGCGTTGAAGCCGCTCACGCGCGTGCCGTCGACCGTGATGGTGCCGCCTGAGCAAGCGTCCATACCGCCGAGCATGTTCAAAACCGTCGTCTTGCCCGCGCCGGACGGGCCGACGATGACGCAGAACTCTCCCTTTTCGATCGTAAAGCTGATATGATCCACCGCGCGGATCTCCACCTCGCCGCTGCGGTAAACCTTGGAAACATCTTCAAATGTAACAAAAGCCGCCATCCTGCGCGTCCTCCGTTTCAAAAATAAGCTTTTAGCCTATTATAAAGTGTCGGTCTCGAAAATGCAAGTCCTCATTCAGCAACTTGCATGAAATATCTGTTAACTTTTTGGTTAAAACCATGAATACTGACGATTGAAATTTACTTTTTTCGCGGCTATCATATAAACTGAAATTGAAGAGAGAAAGGAGCGTGAAACACAATATGTTCGACAAGTTCATCAAGCAGGATGTTGACGACATGATCTTCGGCAACACCAAGCAGATCGTCAGCGAGCGCTGAGATCCCTTTTGTACGACCACGCGAGAGCGTGGCTTTTTTGTTTTTATGGCTGGAAAAGCGCAAAAAGGCCGTTCCCACGGGATTTTTTGTCCCGGAGAGCGGATTTTTTCTTGCCTTTGTCCGGCGTGTGTGATATACTTTTTCGGCTAATGAAGGAACAACGAAAAGGAGAGAGAACGCCATGGCTGTGATCGAATACGATTCCTACAAGCAGAAACTGCTTGCAATGGACGAAACATTTGAAAACCTCTTCAAGGCGCTGGAGATCGAGCAGGCCCGCCAGGAGCTGAAGCGCCTCGAGCTGGAGGCCCACGAGGACGGCTTCTGGAACGATCTGGAGCGCTCGCAGAAAAACCAGATGCGCTCCAAGCAGCTCCAGAATAAGATCCACCGCTACGAAAAGCTCGTTTCCACGCGCGACGATCTGCTCGCGCTGATCGACATGGGCACGGAGATGGACGACGCGAGCCTGCTGCCCGAGCTTGAAGATGGCTACAAAAAGCTCGAAGCCGATGTGGAGCAGGCGCGACTCACGACGCTCCTTTCCGGCGAATACGACAACTGCAACGCGATTCTGACGTTCCACGCCGGCGCGGGCGGCACCGAGGCGCAGGACTGGGCGCAGATGCTCTACCGCATGTACATGCAGTGGGCGAACAAGCACGGCTTCGAGTTCGAGATGCTCGACTATCTCGACGGCGACGAGGCCGGTCTCAAGAGCGCAACGGTCATGGTCAAGGGCGAGAACGCCTACGGCTACTTAAAGGGCGAGAACGGCGTGCACCGCTTGGTGCGCGTTTCCCCGTTCGACGCCAACGCCCGCCGCCAGACGAGCTTTGCAGCCCTCGAGGTCATGCCTGAGCTGCCCGACGATATCGAGGTCGAAATTCGTCCCGAGGATATTGAAATGCAGGTCTACCGCGCGTCCGGCGCAGGCGGCCAGCACGTCAACAAGACGAGCTCTGCCGTTCGACTGATCCACAATCCCACGGGCATCGTCACCGCCTGCCAGACGCAGCGCTCGCAGTTCCAGAACCGCGACTACGCCATGCAGATGCTCAAATCCAAGCTCATGGAACTCAAAATTCAGCAGCACGCGGAGAAGATTTCCGACATCAAGGGCGTGCAGCTCAAGATTGAATGGGGCAGCCAGATCCGCTCCTACGTCTTCATGCCCTATCAGCTCGTCAAGGACACGCGCACCGACTACGAGACCGGCAACATCCAGTCCGTCATGGACGGCGACCTCGACGGCTTCATCAACGCGTATCTGACGAAGTCCGCGAACGGCGAACTGAAAAAATAATTCAAAAATGTGCTTCGCACATTTTTGAGAGGGGCTTGCAGAGTGCTGCGCGCACTCGCGTTGCTCGCACACTTGCACTCTGAGATGAATTTTTTCCACGCGCGGGTCGCGGAAAAAATGATTGCATTTTGATTCCGGCGCTGCGGCGCCGGAATTTTATATGTCGGAACGAAAAAGTTAAGCAGGGAGGAAACATGGAAGAAAATACCAGAGAAAATAAGATGGGCACGATGCCCATCGGCAAGCTGCTGGCCAACATGGCGGGGATGATATCGATGCTCTTTCAGGCGCTCTACAACATTGTCGACAGCGTGTTCGTCGCACGGCTCAGTCAGGACGCAATGAACGCCGTGTCGCTCGCCTTCCCGCTGCAAACGCTGTGCATCGCGTTCGCCGTGGGCACGGGCGTCGGTATGAACGCGCTGCTCGCGCGTTCGCTGGGTGAAAAGAACATGCAGGCGGTCGACCGCGCCGCGGGCACGGGACTTTTCCTGACGCTCTGCACCGCCGCCGTCTTTGCTGTCCTCGGCTTTTCGCTCGCCACACCGTTTTTCCGCTTTCAGACGGAAAACGCGCAGATCATCGCCTACGGCCGTGATTATGTGATGATCTGCATCGGCGGTTCGCTCGGACTGTTCCTGCAGATTTACGGCGAGCGCCTGCTCCAGTCCACGGGGCGGACGGACCTTTCGATGATCTCGCAGATCGCGGGCGCGGTGTGCAACATCGTGCTCGACCCGATTTTGATTTTCGGCCTTCTGGGTTTTCCCCGCATGGAGGTCGCGGGCGCGGCGGTCGCCACGATCGTCGGCCAGTTCGTCGGCGCGGGCCTCGGCCTTTTCCTGAACCTCAAGAAAAATCCCGAGGTGCAGATCCACCTCAAGGACATCCGTCCCCACCGCGCGACGGTGGCGGACATCTACGCCATCGGCATTCCGTCGATCATCATGCAGTCCATCGGCTCGGTGATGACGTTCGGCATGAACAAAATTCTCACCGAGGCGGCGACCGCGGTGTTCGGTGCTTACTTCAAGCTCCAGAGCTTCATCTTCATGCCGTGCTTCGGCCTCAACAACGCGATGGTGCCCATCGTGTCGTACAACTTCGGCGCGCAGAAATTCGACCGTGTGCGCAAGACCGTTCGCCTGACAGTCTTCACGGCCATCGGCATCATGTGCGTCGGCTGCGCGCTCTTCGAGCTCATCCCCGAAACGCTGCTGGGGATGTTCTCGCCGACGGACGAAATGCTCTCCATCGGCAGGGTCGCTCTGCGCATCATCGGCGTACATTTCCCGCTCGCGGGCTTCAGCATCATCGCGGGCAGCGCGTGTCAGGCGCTCGGCAAGCCCATCTACGCGCTCATCAATTCCGTCTGCCGCCAGATCGTCGTGCTGCTGCCGGCGGCGTATCTGCTCTCGCTCACGGGGCGGCTCGAGCTTGTGTGGCTTGCCTTCCCGATCGCGGAAGTCGTGAGCGTCATCCTGAACGCCACGTTCCTGCGGCTCACGTACCGCGCCTCGCTCGAGAGAAAATAATTTTGCCTGCGCGCAGACGCAGATCGGGGAGAGCCTCTTATTATAGAAGAGGCTCTCCCCTTTTATAAACGTTTCGCACGGCGGTTCAAATTTTTTCTTTTGACAGACCGCACAGACGCGGGTAAAATACATTTGATAAGCTACGCTTGATAAATTGTTTTTGCAGGAGAACCTATGAAAAGACAACTTGCAGCGCTGCTGCTGACGATTTTTGCCCTGTCCCTCACTGCCTGCGGCGAAACGGCTGCCGAGAGCGAGACGCGCACGGTGTACGCGATGGACACGGTGATGAACCTGACGGTTTACGGCGAGAACGCCGCTGCCGCGCTGGAGAGCGCGGAAAAGGAACTGCACACGTTGGACGAAGCCGTCCTCTCGCGCACGGCGGAGGGCAGTGAGCTCTATGCACTCAACACGTCGAACGGCGAGACGGTCGAATACGGCGCGGATGATATCTTACCCGCGCTGATCGAAACGGCTCTGACGATCTCAGACGCGACGGACGGTGCATTCGACCCGACGCTCGCCCCCGTGCTCGACGCGTGGGGCTTTACGAAGGATGAGCACCGCGTGCCGTCCGCAGACGAGCTCAAAGAATTGCTGAGTCATACGGGCTGCGGCAAGGTCGCGCTCGAAAAAACGGCGGACGGCTGGACGGTCACGCTTTTGGACGGCGCGCAGCTCGACCTCGGCGGCATCGCCAAGGGCTACGCGGCGGATCTTCTG
>ENA-OPDG01002143-OPDG01002143.1-human-gut-metagenome-genome-assembly--contig:-NODE-2143-length-11632-cov-10.448475_pt1 | contig 11632 bp, 9 predicted proteins | sample MGYA00241259_ERZ501498 | MGnify/ENA primary metagenome ERZ501498 (study PRJEB25962, sample SAMEA2042582) | human gut metagenome | biome: human gut; feature: human-associated habitat; material: faeces... | reverse complement strand
TTTCCCCGGGCATGGAATACGCCAGGGACATGTTCATGCTGAGCTTTTATACCCGGGGCATGTCGTTCGTCGACATCGCCTACCTGAAAAAGGCTGATCTGAAGAGCGGCGTGCTGACCTACCGCAGGCGGAAGACCGGCCGGCGTCTGTCCATTAAATGGGAGAAGCCCATGCAGGAGATCCTGGACAGGTATGGCCACAATGACAGCCCCTACCTTTTTCCGGTCATCAGAGATACGGCCAAGGATGCCGTGCGGCAGTACAGGAGCGCAGCGCATTTCATCAACGGAAAACTCAAGGAACTCGGGAAACGGCTCGGGCTCGGTATGCCGCTCACCATGTATGTAGCACGCCATGCATGGGCGAGTATCGCCAGAAGCAAGAATGTGCCGCTGGCAACCATCAGCGAGGCGATGGGACATGATTCGGAAAACACGACCAGAATCTACCTCGCCTCGCTGGACACCTCACAAGTGGACAAGGCAAACGACATCATACTCAAATCCTTATAACGGGGACGGATGCGGCACGCAGAATAACGGACAAAGGCTGTGCCGTTCCTGCTTCTCTTTTTAAGAGAAATATTACACATTGCAAAGATAATCAAAATATGGGAAAGTACCCGTCCGTATGATAAAAAACTGTTTTCTCCAAAGGAAAATGTTTCAAATGCCGGTATGATTGTTGAACAGATCACTTTCAGGATTTATATATAATTCTGATTGTCAGATGCTATCCCTTCCCGATATTTCTCTTAAAAAGAAAAGTACCGGAAAAGATCCATGAACTGTCAATACAGCGGCAGGATACCGTTGGAGATATTCTTATTGACAATTTAAAACCGGATGTTTTTAAAAAAGGATTTTTGAAGGCGTTTTGTAATACAATAAAAATTGTTGAGCATATGGCTCGTTTTCTTGGCAAGAGAAATATCCGGGGATCATATTTTACGTAACTGGTTGACGGACAGATAGAAATACGGAACGGCATTATGGTACTTATCCAACATATGTTAAGCAAATACACTCTGTATGAATGTTTTGGTTAATTTTATCACCCGTTTTCTATTGTTTTTTCAATATTTTACGTAATTTTGCGCATTGTAATATTTCTCTTGCCAAGAGAAGTAGCGGCAGAAGCCTCGGAAATGAGGTCTGTACACTTTGTCAAAAGTATGGGACTGATAGTGGATATTATGAATAAAGGAAATGTAATCTGTTGTAATACATACCAATATACGAATTGGCATGAACTAGGGGTATATCCTCACCTGTAAAATAATCCCGGCAATATGGGTATGAGTTTTTCTACGGCGGAAGAAAAAAAGCAGGTCCGCTGGTTCGTCATGCGCGCCTACAAGAATGAGAAAATGGCGGAGGACAGGCTGAAGGACAAAGAATACGGTCTGGAATATTTCATTCCGAAACATTACGCCGTAAAGACCTATCACGGGATGAAGTCGACAAGGCTGGTGCCGGTCATACCGAGTCTGGTTTTCGTCCACGCCAGCCACTCGCAGATCACCGAATTCAAGAAACGGTACAACTTCCTGCAATTCGCCATGTGGAAAAAAAGCATGGGTATGGAATATATCACCGTGCCAGACGACCAGATGGACAGTTTCATCCAAATAGCTTCCCTGCATGAGAAGGATACGGTCTATTATAAGCCGGATGAAATCGACATACGGAAAGGTACCCGTGTATGTATCCACGGCGGCAAGCTTGATGGAGTTAAGGGTGTGTTTATGCGGGTAAAAGGGAAACGCAACCGCCGGGTGGTCGTGATGCTTGAGGGGATTATGGGGATATCGGCTGAGGTTCATCCCGATTTGATTGAAGTCATTTCCTGATATGGAAAAGTCTGGAATCCTTATTCACGGTTTTACGCAAATAAAAAACAATATCTGAATATATGTATTTTTGGATTGTAAATTGTTCACTGGCATTTTTGCTTTGTGTTCTCTGTGCGGGTATCGTCATTCCCCAGATTCTGCTGATCGCTTTTCGCAAACAGCTGTTCGACCTTCCCGATGAACGGAAGATACATCATTGTGCGGTGCCACGATTGGGTGGTATCGCGTTCAAACCGGTCGTGTTTTTCACCATAGCTTTGTTACTGGGAATCAATATGGCACTGGGGCATTCGGAAATGTTGTCTGAAATCGGAAACAATGTACGGCCTTTGGCTTTTGCTTTCTGCTCCATCATGGTACTGTATCTGGTCGGCATGGCCGATGACCTAATTGGTATCCGTTATCGTGCCAAGTTTGTCATCCAGATCCTGTGTGGCGTGATGCTTATCGCCGGTGGAATATATATCAATAACCTGCACGGCATCCTAGGTATTCATGCGGTTCCGTTATGGCTGGGGTATCCTTTGACCATTTTAATCGTGGTCTTCATCATCAATGCCATCAACCTGATCGACGGCATTGACGGGTTGGCTTCCGGGCTATGCAGTGTCGCCTGCCTGTTTTACGGTCTGACTTTTTTCATGCTCCACCAGCATGTCTATGCCATACTGGCGTTCGCCACATTGGGAGTGTTGGTACCGTTCTTCTATTACAATGTTTTCGGGAACGCCGAGCACGGAAGGAAGATCTTCATGGGTGACACAGGTAGTTTGACCGTTGGCATGATGCTCTGTTTCCTCAGTCTCAAACTGACCATGTGCGGTCTAGACGATAATACAGGAAATATACATCCGATGGTGCTAGCCTTCTCACCCTTGCTGGTTCCATGCTGCGATGTGGTCCGGGTCTACCTGCATCGGGTACGCAACGGGAAGAACCCGTTCCTGCCGGACAAGAACCACATCCACCATAAGCTGCTTGCTCTCGGAATAAAGCAGCGCAATGCCATGATTATCATTGTTTCCGTATCAACAATATTCATACTGCTCAATATTCTTCTGTCCCTTTATCTCAATGTGAACTGGATCGTGCTGGGCGATATCCTGATATGGACTCTTGCCAACATCAGGCTGACGAAATCTATCGGACAACTTCAATCGGAACAGAAAACCAACAAATAAAAATCAATGAAATATGAAAATCAGATACATTTTATTCTTATTGACCGTGGCTTTCCTGCTGGGATCATGTGCCACGCCGAAAGTCGCTTATTTCACGGACCTGAAACGGGGTACCGCAGAACAAGTCTTGAACCCGCTGGAAATCCGGGTGCGTCCCGAAGACAAGATCTCAATACTAGTCAACAGCAAGGACCCCTTGTTGATGAACCTTTTCAACCTTCCGATCATATCCAGACAGATCGGTACGACATCGGGAACATCCAATAGCCAGGGGATATCAGGATATACGATCAACAAGGATGGAGATATCGATTTTCCAGTGTTGGGACATATCCATGTGGCGGGAATGACACGCGAGGAAATCGCCTCGTATATAAAAGAGGAACTGGTTTCGAAGAATCTCGTGAAAGACCCTGTCGTTACAGTTGAGTTCATGAACCTGACCGTTTCCGTGTTGGGTGAGGTTGCCAACCCCGGACGCTTCAATATCGATAAGGACAAGCTGACGCTTTTGGATGCTTTAAGCATGGCCGGAGACCTTACCGTCTACGGGAAACGGGAGAATGTGCTGGTACAACGGGAGGAAAACGGTAAACAGACCTTGTATCAGGTTAACCTGAATTCAGGATACGACCTTTATGCCTCTCCCGTGTATTATTTACAGCAGAACGATATAGTTTATGTGGAACCTAACTCAATGAAAGCACGGCAGGCGACTGTCAACGGCAATAACGTCCGTTCTGCTTCTTTCTGGATGTCGTTGGCCTCGCTGCTGACTACCATTACCGTGTTAATTGTGAAATAAATATAAAATCAGATATGGCCATAAATCAAAAGAATATAAAACCGGGACAGCAGGATGATTTCCTGCGGATACAGGATCTGTTGTATCTGTGTCTCGCAAGGTGGAAGTGGTTCGTCTTGTCTTTGGCGATAACGGTCGGTGCCGCTACCGTTCATCTGTTACGTACCCCTGCCGTTTATACACGTACCGCTTCGGTATTGGTCAAAGAAGATTCCAAAGGTAAGTCGTTTTCCTCGGATCTGGAATCCTTCTCGGAGTTCGGGTTGTTCCAATCCGGTACAAATGTGAATAACGAACTTATCACCTTTCAGTCACCGTCTTTAATGACTGAAGTAGTTAAACGGTTGCGTTTGGATATGAATTACTTCGTTCCAGGAAAATTCCACCGTCAGGTGGCCTATGGACTGACATTACCAGTGGATGTAACGATAAATGACTTGCCTGAAAATGAATCAGCCGGTTTCACGCTGGAAGTGCAGCCGGACGGCACGTTATTCCTATCCGACTTTATACGTAACGGGACGGATCTTGACGAAAAGGATATAAAGGGAAACTTGCTCGACTCCATTCCTACACCATTGGGGAAAATCATTATCAATACAACACCCAATTACGTGAAAGGCAAGGCATATACATTATATGTAGGCAAATCCAATTTGTATAACGCTGTAAACTCCTGCTCATCCAATCTGTCCGTTTCATTGAATAACGAGAAAGCGTCGGTTATAGACCTGGCATTCAAGGATAACTCTACACAGCGGGCGGAAGATATATTGAGTATGTTGATTTCCGTTTATAACGAGAACTGGGTGAAGGACAAAAACCAGATTGCTGTCAGTACCTCAATGTTCATCAATGAACGTCTGGGAGTAATCGAACAGGAGCTGGGGAACGTGGACGAGGATATTTCCTCTTACAAGTCAGAACACCTGTTACCCGATGTGCAGGCGGCATCGAGCATGTACATGGCCCAAAGCAGTGCGACCAACGCACAGATCCTGGCCTTGAACAACCAGCTTTACATGACCCGTTACATCAGGAACTATTTAGCCAACGATGCCAACCGTACCCAACTGCTTCCGGCCAATTCCGGTATAGAGAGTGCCAACATCGAATCGCAGATTGCCGAATACAACAAACAACTGTTGCAGCGTAACAGCCTGGTTGCGAACAGCAGCGCAGAAAATCCGCTGGTCGTGGATATGGATCAGGCTCTGGCATCCATGCGTGGGGCGATAATCAGGTCTATCGACAATCAGATAGTAACCTTGAATTCGCAGATAAAAAGTTTACGGCAGACGGAGCAACAGACAACATCACGTATAGCGGCCAACCCTACACAGGCCAAATACCTGCTTTCGGTGGAACGCCAGCAGAAGGTAAAGGAGGCTCTTTACCTGTTCCTGCTGCAAAAACGCGAGGAGAACGAACTCTCGCAAGCATTTACGGCCTATAATACCCGCATTGTCACTCCACCGCACGGCAGTATGTTGCCGACATCCCCTGTACGCAAGAACATCTTTATGGTCGCATTTGCTCTGGGGCTGCTCATTCCGATAGTCATTATCTTCATGCGCGAGAATATGAATACCCGTGTACGGGGAAGGAAAGACCTGGAGAGTGTGACCGTACCGTTCATCGGCGAGATTCCGCTGTTTACAAGAAAGAAGAAAAGAATATTCGGGAAAAAGCCGCAGGAAGTCAAGGCCGTTGTCGTCAAGGAGGGCAACCGTGACATCATCAATGAGGCGTTCCGCGTATTGCGTACCAACCTGGAATTTATGACCGGCAAGGACAAGACTTCGAATGTCATCATCATGACCTCATTCAATCCGGGCAGCGGCAAATCGTTTCTGACCATGAACATTGCCATGAGCCTTGCCATCAAAGGAAAAAAAGTGCTGGTAATCGACGGAGACCTGCGCCACGCCTCTGCATCATCCTATATCGACTCTCCCGACAAGGGATTGAGCGACTATCTGGGAGGTCGTATCGATAATCTGGATGAGATCATCGTACCCGATCCGAAACATAAATCTATGGATATACTACCCGTGGGAACGATACCTCCTAACCCAACGGAATTATTGTTCGACGAGCGGTTAAAGCAGACAATCGATACTGTAAGGGAGCAATATGACTATGTGCTGATCGACTGTCCGCCCGTTGAACTGGTAGCCGACACGCAAATTATCGAGAAACTGGCTGACCGTACCATTTTCGTAGTCCGCGCAGGGTTGCTCGAACGGAGCATGCTCTCGGAATTGGAGAAGATCTACGATGAAAAAAAATACAAAAACATGTCCCTGATCCTGAACGGGACCGAGGGAAGCGGTGGTCGATACGGATACCGTTACGGCTATCGCTATGGTTATCACTACGGTTACGGCTCGGGCTACCATTACGGCTCCGACGAAAAACACAATTAGCTGTAAATAGCTATCTGCCAAATAGTTATCAATAAATCCTTTTCAAACAAAATCTTTATATCATTGTGTGGCCGTTCAGGAAATGCATACCATTGAAAGATAGCGGTATATTCGAAGGTTTTACCGACTGGCACTCACACATCCTGCCGGGTGTGGACGACGGGGCGCGAACTGTGGAAGAAGCGTTGGAGATACTGCGTCTGTATGAAGAGCTGGGCGTGAAAGCCGTGTGGTTGACGCCGCACATCATGGAGGACATACCCAATACCACGGCACACCTCCGGGAGCGTTTCGCGGAACTACAAGCCACCTATACCGGCCCGATAACGCTACATCTTGCGGCTGAAAATATGCTCGACAATCTCTTTGAGGAGCGTTTGGAAAAGAATGACTTGTTGCCTTTGGGCGAGAATGGAGACCACCTGTTGGTGGAAACCTCTTATTTTAGTCCTCCGATGGGATTGAGCAATATCTTGCTTCGCATCAAGGCCAAAGGCTACTATCCGGTTCTCGCTCACCCCGAACGGTATGTTTATATGGGTGAATCAGATTATCGACGGCTAAAAGACATGGGGGTAAAGTTCCAGCTCAACCTTCCGTCAATAGCAGGTATGTACGGTAACCGGATTAAGAAAAAGGCCGTGCTGCTGTTAAGTGAAAAGGCTGTTGCTTATACCGGGACAGACATTCACAGTTACAATATATTTCAAAAGTCCATTTGTACAAGCATCACAAGAAATGTACAAAAACTACTCGATTTTTAATCTGATTATTGCCACTCATCTTATTGAATACGGTTAATGAAAAGAGTTGAATAACCTTTTGGAATGCGCCATGAGTTTGAATATATTACCCAATGTCTTTTCTCTGGGAGGTAACACAAAAGAACTCATATCTAGCAGAAAGAAGGTTATTTTAGAATCAGAATTGTTTTTTTAGTACATAAAGGGTAGTATGTAATTGCAAATTACATTGTATGCATCAATAACCCCTTTGTTATTTCTGCCACTTCTATGATGGTTATACGGCTTTTCAAAGATTTTCTTCTTACACGAAATCTTTGTCAAACGTTTGATATAAGAGTTGTTTTACAATTGGAAGTGTAATATAGAAAGTTAGATGAAGTATAAGAGGATTGTTGAACGATTGTCATTATGCTAACAGAACTAAATATTCTTAAATTTTACGGTATTCTATTGGTTGTATTGGGGCATGTTGTGTTTACGTATTCCCCAATGTCGATTATTACACCCAGTACGCCATCGCCAATTTTGAATTCCGTAAAAAAGGTGATTTACGCTTTTCACATGCCTCTGTTTATCTTTGCCAGCGGATGTATCTTCGCTTGGCAATTGGAGGTAAAAAAGAAATCTATGACTTTTGTACAATTGTTTAAGAACAAGTTTAAAAGGTTATTGATACCGTTTTATGTGTTTGGACTATTGATGGTTTACCCTACAATGGTACTTCTAGGTGTCCGAGACCCGATACATTATTTAATTGATGGTTTCATTATTGTTTTAGATCCAAGGCATCTATGGTTTGTGTATGCACTATTTCTGATATTCCTTGTGTTTTTCTGTTTACGCAAAATTTGTATTAAACTAGATATCCCAATATGGGCGATAATCATAGTCGCTTTGCTTCTCTACTGTTTTCCCATAAATATGATTTATTTCCAGATCAAAAATGTGGAGCAATATCTCATTTGGTTCACATTAGGCTATCTGTTTACCATTTACAGACCGGTATTTAAATATGTAGCCATCGCAGTTGTATGTGGGATTGGTTTTAATATAGTAATGCCAGGAATTACCCCCCTCCTATTTATTAAAATTATTTAATGCTTTTATTGGAATAACAGTATTTTATATTCTTTCTGTCAATACCATGTGGATAGAGAACACTAAATTATATCAATTGATAGTTCCAAATTCCTTTGGAATATATTTGTTCCACTCAATGATTATTTATTGGCTGGAATTTATAGCAATTCCCTATGAGATTCCCCCAATACTACTCTCATTAGGTGTATTTGCTATCAGCCTAACATTATCTATCTCCTTAACAATAGCAGTCAGAAACATTGGCTGGGGAATTATCATAGGGGAAAAATCTAAATAATCTAATCGAAGATTCATGCCAGATTCTGTTTCCTCGAACAAACGAATAGCCAAGAATACTTTCATTCTATATTTGAGAATGATATTTATCCTCTGCGTGGGACTATACACCAGCAGGATTGTATTGAATACACTTGGAGTAGAGGATTATGGCATATATAATGTAGTAGGAGGATTCGTTACCTTTTTTTCATTCTTAAACGGGGCAATGTCTAATGCCACACAAAGGTTTATCACTTTCGAACTTGCACGAGGTGATATCAAAAAACAAATAATGACATTTTCTACCGCAGCGATTATCCATTTTGTTATCGCATTGTTAATTGTGATTGTTGCTGAAACTCTCGGTTTATGGTTTGTATATCATAAGTTGGTTATTCCTGAAGAGAGGTTTGTTGCTGCCATTTGGGTATACCAATTTTCAATACTTACAATGTTTGTATCAATTGTTTCTATCCCTTATAATGCGGTAATTATTGCACATGAAAAGATGTCGGCTTTTGCCTACATATCAATTCTCGATGTAGTCTTGAAATTAGTGATAGTGTATCTGTTGACAATAGTTACATTTGATCGATTAATATTTTATGCAGCTCTGCTTTTGAGTATCTCCATTCTTGACCGGTTAATATATGGCATATACTGTAAGCGGCATTTCAAAGAGGCACGAGTGAAACTAATGTTCAATAAGAGAATTTTCAAAGAAATGGCTAATATCGCTGGCTGGAGCTTGTTCGGTAATATTGCCGGGGTATTCTACACACAAGGATTGAATGTTCTTTTGAATATGTTCTTTGGCCCTATTGTGAATGCAGCACGAGCAATAGCGGTCACTATACAAGGGGTTGTAACGGGTTTTGTTAGCAATTTTCAAATGGCATTAAACCCACAAATCACCAAAAGTTACGCTACCGGGGATTTGAGTCGTATGCATTCTCTCATATTTGCAAGCAGTAAGTATTCCTTTTTCCTGTTGTTGCTTATAGTGCTACCAATTATGATTGAAACACAGACGATTCTGGCTGTGTGGTTGAAGAATGTTCCGGCTCATACGGTCTGGTTTGTTCGTATAATATTATGCATCTTGCTTATAGATGCTTTATCCAATCCTTTGATGATCTCCTCGCAGGCAGTTGGTCAAGTAAAAGTTTACCAAAGTGTCGTGGGAGGGCTTTTGTTGCTTATACTTCCGATAGCTTATATAGCTCTTAAATTGGGCGGCAATCCAGAAATGGTCTTCATTGTCCACTTAATTATTTCTATGGTAGCCCTTATTTGTAGAATAATGATTGTCGGTCGGATGGTTTCTTTTTCACTCGTACAATATGCGCATAAAGTACTATTACCAACTATTTCTGTTTTTACACTCGCTTCTTGTATGTCAATAAGTATTTATTATACAATGACTAATCAGAGTTTATTAAAAACAGTAATTGTAATTATTTTATCAATAGTTATGACTGCAATTTCTATTTTATTTGTAGGATTAAACACCTCCGAAAGAAACCTAATATATACTAAAATAAATACTTTAAGATATAGGTCTCATGATTAAACTCGCAATAATCATAATAGAGCATATTAAACTATTCTTACATCCCGTTATAATTAATGCATTTGTATTTTACCAAAATAACAAACGCATCAAGCATGAAAACTGGGGTGATGATATTAATTATTATTTCCTCCGTGAGATAATAAAGTCTCCGGTTGTACTCTTTAACCGTACCTCCTTAGCGTTCAGACTGAAACTACGGAACTATTTGGTAATCGGCTCAACCATTGATATGTTATGTACACAAAACACCGAAGTATGGGGAGCTGGTATTATTGATGGAAGTAAACCTTTAAAAATAAAGCCCAAGAAAGTCTATGCAGTCCGTGGACCACTTTCCCGAGCAAAACTGCTTGCCGAAGGAGTAGATTGCCCTGAAATATATGGAGACCCAGCCATGCTTGTACCTCTCTATTATCAGCCATCTAAACAGAAACTTTATAAGTATGGTATTATATCCCATGTGGTTAATCAGACGGTTGTGGAAACCTTACTTTTTAATGGGAAACCATTAAGTGAATGTGAGGATGTACAAATTATTTATCTTGGGCAATATAAGCATTGGCATGATATCATTGACCAAATCTGTGAATGTGGAATCATCTTGTCTTCCTCGCTACATGGTCTTATCGTAGCTGAAGCTTATCATGTACCCAATGTTTGGATTGAATTCGGGAAACCACTGATAGGGGGACATTTCAAGTTTCACGATTTTTTCTTGTCTGTTCAACGCTACGGAGAAACGCCATTGGTTATTGCGAATGACGAGTTACCTATAGAACTTATAAATCTCAAAGCATCAAACTGGAAGCCTGCCACGATTGATTTATATCCTTTAATTAATGCCTGCCCTTTCAGACTTAGAGAAGCAAAATACTGTTTATTGAAGGAATTGGAAAAGAATATCTAAAGTGCAATATTTTTGCATAAAGTAAAAAACATCAATACTTTACATAGTGTAAAGAAAGAAGATAAAAAATATAGCGCTATGCCGACATTTACAAGTATAAAAAGAAATACGGGAGAGAGAATCCTGAAAACGATAAGCCAAAGTCTTCTTTGTTTAGTAGCAACGAGGAAGAACAAAAATTGGAATTGAAAAAGTTCATAGAAGATGACCCTAAATGGAGACTTGAGCAAATAATCCTTAACGAAAAGGTACGTGAGACGGTGCTTGATGTTATTACTTTCTGCAAAAACAAGGATAGGCTTATTGAGGAATGGGGATTAAATAATTTCTTGAAGGGCAATTCTTCTATAGGAATAAATCTTTATGGTGAACCAGGAACGGGCAAAAGTATCACAGCTGAAGCAATAGCCATGGCTCTTGGGAAAATGCACAACCAACAGTTCGAACTCAAATGCTGCAAATGAAATCAAGTCGCATTTATTGACACTAGTTGATCGTTCGAATGTTACAATAATTTACGCAACTAACTTGTTCAAGAACTTCGACAAAGCATTTTTTAGGAGAATACTATACCACATTAAATATCCTTTACCAACCAATAAAGAATTAGTAGAACTTTGGAAATTTCACCTCGGAAACCCCAATATTCTAGAAAGAATGAAATTGGCTTCAACCAAAGAAATTCCCAAAGATATACATAATTTCTCGTATGCTGAAATGTAAACTTCCAAAATTGGCGTATTGACTAGCATGGCTCTTTCCCATACCTTCGTG
>ENA-OPDG01002132-OPDG01002132.1-human-gut-metagenome-genome-assembly--contig:-NODE-2132-length-11688-cov-1.846385_pt1 | contig 11688 bp, 9 predicted proteins | sample MGYA00241259_ERZ501498 | MGnify/ENA primary metagenome ERZ501498 (study PRJEB25962, sample SAMEA2042582) | human gut metagenome | biome: human gut; feature: human-associated habitat; material: faeces... | reverse complement strand
CAATGAATGCAGAGGATACTGCTGAGCCAGAATATCAACAAAATGCCAGGTCAGATCTTTGGCATACAGGGCATCTTCGGTCAATCCCAGATAGACCCCGATCAGGGCATCTTTGAATCCTCCCTCTGTTTCGAACTGAATATCTGAACGGATTTCAGATTTCGGTTGCACATCGAGCCAGTCATTACAGCCGGAAAACATCAGTAGCAGGCTGGAAGCAATGATATATTTCATATTTCTTTTCATTTAATGGGGTGCAACAAAATCAGAAAGTAGCCGACAGGGCAAATGACATCGTACGGGCGAAAGGATAATCCAAACCTCTTTCCACTTTAATCGAAGAGAATTTACAGATATCGTTCATATAGAAAGACAATTTCAGCCGTTCCAGTCCGATCTTCTGAATCCATTCCCGTTTGAAATCATAGTAAACGGAAATCGAGGAAATGTCGAATTCTTTCTGATCCTGTACGAATCGGCTGGTTGACTGCGTTGGGGGTTGAACGAATCGGGAAGTAGCCCGGGTTTTCTCATTCACCCACACTTCATTTTCTGAATCCCAATAGTCGCCCAGGATCTTGTAATCGGCATGCTGTCCCGGTTCCTGCCATCTGCCGCTCAGTACCCGCCGGTCTACATTATAATATACATCGATATTTTCAACACGGTCTACCAGGGTCTGATTATACATTTTTCCTCCGCCGAGGTAACGGAATACTACGCTTAAACCGATTCCTTTATACTCTCCGTTTACTCCGAAATTTCCCCGGTATTTGGATTCCGAGTCTCCACAGACGATCATATCGTTTACGTTCCAGTTATAAGTCATCTGTCCTTTCCGGTTGATATAGATCTCCCGGCCCGTTGCCGGATCGATACCCATAGAAGGTACTGCCCAAATCGCATTCATCGACATGCCTTCGGCATATTTCTTCACCGGCGCTCCCTGATTTCTGCTGGCTGCAATCTTATCCTGCTCGTCGTTGTATTTTTTCAGCGCATCTGAAATCTTCATGATCTTATTCTTATTGGTGGCTATCGAGAAAGTGAAATTTACATAGCCGTTCCGGTTTTGGAAAGCCGTATACGAAGCATCGAGTTCGAACCCGTCATTCTTTACTTTACCCAGGTTTTCTTTCATGGTGGAGAAACCGGTAGAGGTGGGCAAGGAGATGTCTGTCAACAAATTGTCCGTATAAGCCACATAGTAGTTGAAACGCAGGGTCAACCGCTGAATCAAAGCATCCAGGCCCACATTATAATCCAGTTTTTGCTCCCATTTCAAATCATCATTGGCCAGGCCGAGTAAATAAGAACCGATAAAATCCTGATAAGATTTATCCAGATAATATTTATAAGTAGAAATAGCCTGATAACCACTGAAATTCTGATTACCGGTATAGCCGACCGAGCCTCTCAGTTTCAGCTGTTTTACAATCTTGGATTCCCGCAGGAATTTTTCATTATGAATGTTCCATCCCAGTCCGGCACTCCAGAACAAAGCCCAGCGGTTGTTCTTCCCGAATTGAGAAGAGCCGTTCGACCGCAAAGTGATGTCCGTCAGATAACGGTTATCGTAAGAATAGGAGAATACGCCCAAAATACCCATATCCCGGGTGGTATTTTCGAGGCCTGTCGGCCGTGAATCTTTGGCATATTGGCGAGCGAACATGATGTGGTCCATCTTATCGCTCGGGAAACCTTCGGCATAATGAATCACTTCGTCAAAAGTCTTTTCGCTCAAAGAAAGTCCTCCGTTCAAAAACAGATAATGTTTATCGATAGACTTTGAATAATTGATATTGAAATCACCGCTCAGGTCACTGCTTTTTCCATTATTCAACTGATACGAACCTTTACGGAAGAAATCTTCTTTGGAATAGTCTTCAAATTTAGTGTGGTTTGCCGGATAATAAGAATCGGCTTCATTTTTCTTGGTGGTAATACCGATACGGGCAGTTGCTTTCAGCCCTTCCAGAATCGTCCATTCGGCATAAAAGTTATTCGTAAATTCCAGATAACTGGCATCCAATTTCGTATTTAAGGTCGAGTTGTATAGCGGATTGGTGATATATTTATATCTATCGTATCCCAAATCGATAATTTCAGCGTATCTCGGAATATTTCCATTGCTATCGGTTGCCCGCCAATAGGGATTCATACTGGCATAATCCCGGAAAGTGCCGTAAGGAGAATCGGTACTCTTATTACTGGTAATACTCATAATGTTCTTAAAAAGGAAATTCTTCAGTCGGTAAGAAACATTCATACTTCCGGCCAGATTGGTACGTCCGGATCCTTTCATTACACCGGCTATCTGATTGTAGGACACATCGGCTATCACCCGCAGATTTTCGTCGCCCATTTCAAAAGAGAGGGAATGTTTATGCCCTATACCGGTGCGTAGCGGTTTAGACAACCAGTCGGTGTCCAACCCTTCCAGCGCCGCTTTTTTCCGGGTTGCATACAATTTTTCGAGATAATCCCGTTGTTCGGGACTACGTTCTGTTATATAGTACCCGGCCACTTTTTCTACTTCGAGTTTTTCGAGCGAATTACACAAATCATAACTGGTCAGGTCGGGCGCTTCGATATCCAGACTCCCGTTATAAGTCACCCTCAGCTGTCCGGATAACAAACGTTTGGTCTCGATAACCACCACCCCATTGGCCGCTTTAGAGCCATACAAGGCCTTGGCAGAAGCATCTTTCAGGATAGTCACACTCTCCACCCGGTTCATATCCATATCGAAAATTTTCTCGACGCTCGCCTCGAATCCGTCCAGAATAAACAGGGGTTGATTGGGCTTGTTCATGTAGTTGCCTTTCAGGTCCAATCCGTCGTCTGCACCGGGGAAAGAAGAAGTTCCGCGCAGTTTCATATCCGGCAGTTTGTTGGGGTCGGAACCGAAATCCAGGTTATCGCTGATAGCCAAAGAAGGGTCGATATTACGCAAACTCTGGAAAATATTCTGGTTACCTACCCGTTTCAATTGATCTTGAGTGACGGTCACTGCAGCTCCGGTATAACTCTCTGCCTTACGGGTGAAAATACCGGTAACGATCACTTCCTCCATTTCTGCCACATCCTCTTCCAGTACTATTTTCAGAGCAGGTTCTCCTTTGTATTCGACGTCTTTATTCTTCATACCGATAAAAGAGAATTGGAGGATGATTTCAGGCTGTTCCGGTACGGTGATTTTAAATTCCCCGTTCATGTCGGTAGCAGTTCCCAGGGTAGTACCTTTTAATAATACGGTCACTCCGGGAATAACAGCCCCTTTCCGGTCTCTCACTTGTCCGTTTATAGTCACCGATTTTTTCTCCGCCTGCATTTCGGGTTCTACTTCCGAAATCAAAATATACTGATCCTTTATCCTGTACCTATATTTATCTCCCAGAATTTCCTTCAGGATTTCATCCAACGTTCCCGTTTTTTTGGATAAATCCACTTTTTGTTTTACATCCAACGCATTGGTGTTGTAAAAAAACTCCAGTTGGCTTTGCCTGGTGATCTGATTAAAAATCGATTCCAGTGTTCCATTTTTAACATTCAGCTTCAATTGAGTCTCCTGGGAATAACTTCCCTTAGCCCAGACACTTGAAGCAGAAAGCAAAATGAAGAGAAACAGATTTCGCATGTGTTTCAAAATTTGAATTCTACCTGTTTTTTTCATACATTTGTTATTTAATTAGTAAATACATCACTACCTGACCGCTTGCAAACTATCAGCAGTGACCGTTGTTTATTGATTCAGACAGGGAGGGTGGGAGCTCCCTGTTTTTCTTTTATCTGCTTTTTACGACAACCGATGTCCCTTCAATTTCAAAATCTACCTTTGTGATTGACTGGATCATTTCTAATAAATATCCGATGGGTCTATCCTTTTTGGCAGTACCACTAAACCGCAGTTGTTTCAACCGTTCGTTTTCGAACCGGACGGAGCACCCGTACCACCGGTTCAATTTTTGCATAATCTCTTCGAGGGGCATATCCCGGAATTTAAATATTCCTTTGATCCAGGACGTATACAATTCCGTATCGCATTCTGTCATTTCCGTTTTGTCGGTGGAGCGGGTATACGTCCAGGCATGTCCGGGAGCCATCGTATATTCGCACTCATCGTGCTTATTGGCTACGATGACTTTTCCTTCGACCAAAGTCGTCCGGATGCAATCATCATTTCCATAAGCTGAAATATTGAACGAAGTTCCTAATACCTTGATATCCATATCGAAAGTCCTCACGATGAAAGGCCGGCTGTCTTTCGTTACCTCGAAATAGGCTTCTCCGTTCAGGTCTACCTGCCGGCTGTCTTTTACAAAAGCGACCGGATATTTCAGGGAGGAGCCCGAATTCAGCCAAACCTGCGTACCGTCGGCCAGGATGAGCTTATATTCTCCTCCCTGGGGGACAGTAATGACATTGAATGCTTCTTCTGTCACCCCGGATGTTGTCGCAGAGTAATCCAGAACGGGAGTAGCAGCGGTCTTGATTAATTGTCCCGGCAAATCTTTCACGACGGTGGAACTATCCAACAGAACCGTAGAGCCATCCGATAAAATCAGCCGGGCCTGAAGACGACCGGGTTGGATAAGGACAGCTTCTTGCTTCTCCGGTAATACGGTTTCTGAGGGAGCCTTAAAAAGATAATATCCGGCAGTCGTACAAACGGCAAGCATAGCAGCAAGACCGGCTAAACGGCGAAATAATCTCTTCTGCATCTGCCGTACAGACTGTGAAAACAGAATTTTACTTTCTATCTGAGAAAATAACCGTTCAAGTTTTTCCTCCGGTATCCCGGGAATCCGATCCGCCTCTTCCTGGAATTGCTCGAACCAACAATTCAGTTTGTCGCTTTCCTCAATTGTGCAACGTCTTTCCCGGTATTTTTTTAATAAAGTATATAATTCCTGAATGTTCATTATTTTTTGTCTCTTTCTTAAAAGACAATTGCGAGCATAGGGAGGTACTATAAAAAAGAAGAAAATTTTCCAATAAATTTCAAAATTTTAAATAACGATCGTTCGTTCATAAAGAGAGAGCATCTGTCGGCAATAAAAAAGGCCCTTACAGAGCCCGGGATTTTAAACACAATTTACTATAACTAACCGGAAGAGAGCACTTTTACTCAATAAACCCTCCCTTTATAAGACAAGAAGATCTTCGGAGAATCCGGATGGAGAAATACAGCGATCATTTTTGAAAAATTCCCCTTCCGGTCAGCTTTATGAACCACATGGATATGTCCAGTCGCTCCAGGTAATACCGGCTGAGTATCCCAGGAGACTTCCATACAGTTACAACTTTTTACCACTTGTTTTATCAAAACCGGAACAGAACCGATATTTTTAAATTCATAATCGATTTCACATTTTGTACGGTATCCGATTCGCCCGCAGTCTTTCATCGTCTCGCGAAACACGATATGCCTCTGCTCTCCTCCGGTAGGAGCGTTACAGCCCAATATGAAATATAATTCATCACATAAAGCATGATATAAAAAGTAATCCGACTCATCGTATGATTGCAGTGCCGACTGTGCCTGCTCTTCAGCTTCCTTTTGTTTTCCGTTCCTTTCATATATTTTAGCAGCCAGATAGGAATTATAAAAATAAGGAGCTATTTGTACCGAATACCGAATCATATCGAATGCTTTCCCCTCATCTCCTTCTTTACAGGCCCAAAACGCTTTTAACGTAGAAGAAACTACCTTTTTATAATCTTCATCGGACAGATGCAACGTATTCGTATACGTTTCGGTAAGAGCAAATCCCTTCGACACACTATCTAATCTTTGTTTCAACTCCTTTTTCGCTCCGGGCCACACCATTTCCAGATTCAAATCAGCTGAAAACAGCAGCCATAGAGGCTGCTTATTATTCTGCAATATCCGGGATAAAGCTTCATTTCCGACGATATTGGCTACATGATGTACAAGAATATAATTTTGCCGGAACAATGAATCCGATTCAAATTCCTTTTTAATCTTTTCGAAATAATCCGTCGTATCGATTCCATTTTCCCAGGCATGCCACACCAGCAACTTTTTTCCGGTTTGCAAAGCTTGCGCAATCCCATCTTCAAAGGTTAAGCGAACCTCTTCTTCTTTCTGCTGACAAGCAAAAAGACAACAAGAGATGACTCCGAGCCACAAGAATAACAGCCCCCAAGATACTCCTTTCATCACACTCTTACATACAAAAAGATTTAAGGGGGTATTTTCCCCCTCATCTTTCAGCCTACCGATCTCAGGGAAGTGGACTAACAACGATTTCACCATTTTCCTTACACGTGTACCGGTAGGTCACTCCGTTCACTACTTCTTCCCAAACTTCTCCCGGTTGATAGGCACGTCCCTTCCAAAAACAGACATTCGTATCCGAATTTCCGGCAATAGCATAGGCACCTCCCAATCCCAATATTACGACCAGGCCTAAAATGTAAAGTTTTTTCTTCATATCAATCAAGATTATAGTTAGTAAATTATTTTTTACTCTTATACAAAAACAAGACGGGATTACTATCTTCTTCTAACCGATCGATTCTATCGATCAGCTCTTTCCGGTCGTTTAAGCGCCCTTGTTGCACTCCTTTCTGTAAAGATACGACAGGAACCATATAGCCGAAATATTTATTCTCAGCATCTGACACAGGTTTCATCCGGTCGAAATCAAATCCGAAATACTCATCTTTCATTTTTTGATATAAGACCGCCTGCCTTGTTTGCTTATCGATGATCCCTATCCCCTTGCCATTATTGATACTAAAATAAATCAATCCGGAAGTTTCTTTTACATTCTGCAATTTATATATATATCCTTGCGTTAATGTTTTGTTGACAAAATCCGAATCCCCCATCTCTTCCATCCAAATATTCAAAAAATTTTGTTCTCCGAAATCCAGCCTATAACGCGGACTCAATTTTCCATCCCTATAGGTATAAATCGTACGATCGAAATCCTTCACCAAATTCACCTGTTCTCCTTGTAACATATACATTCCCTCGGTTACTACAGGTGCTTTATAAGGCTGAGTTAAAGTAGCTTCTCTCTGGAATTCAAATCTTTCATTTTCCGGATTCCAAAAAGCAATTCCCACACAAGAATCCTGACCGGGACCATAATTTCCCCAAAGTTGTTTTTTATTGACGACGATATTATTCAAAGAAAAGTTTTCATTCTCCAATCCATATTCCCGTTCGAGCTTTCCTTCGAAATTGTAAAACATCAATTTCGATGGTACCGATGCCAATAATACCAATTCTTTCTTATCATAATCAATACAGATATCTTGTGCCAGAACATACTCTCCGGGGCCTTTCCCCGAAGCTTCGATTGTCGCGATATGCTTCCCCGAAGTATTAAAAATAAAAACGTTCCGCGCAAAATTACCCAATAGAACAATTCGATTATCCGCCAAAACCACTTGATCGACATTTGAAATCAATGCCTGATCGTTCGTTTCCAAAAAAAAGAGTTCAGCTTCCTGAAAATACTCGGACATCCGTCCTTCACTTTCAATGTTGACAGAAATGTCCATGATATCACCAGTAGATTTCGATGAACATCCGCCCACCAAAAACAGGAATACTATCCATATATATTCTCCTTTCATACACTGATTAATTTAGAACGTAAGTTTTTAAACTACTGCATCATCCCGTTTGTTAAATTAAGGGTTTGTCAACAAATTCGACAGTTACTGTGCCGGAATAGGAGGCCATTCGGCGTATAAAAACGTAAATCTTCCCATCTTTCTCCTGATCAAACATGTTTTACAAATTTATATAAAATAAATTAATTATCAAAATGAATAATAATTGAACTATTTATTTAGGAATAATATTTCAAGAAAATATAGAAAACCAAAAAATAAAATTTTTATTATTCATTTCTTTCCGGAGCCTTTTGAGTAATTCGGTCAACTGATTTTTTACGGTTTGTTCAGATACCGCTAGTTTCTCCGCAATTTCTTTAACAGAAAGATGGCGTTCACGGCTTAATATGTAGATATTTTTTAAGCGTGGTGGAAAAGTATCTACCACCTCCCTCATTCGTACACTCAAATCTTCGGAAACAATTTTCACCCAGGTATAGTCATCCTCTTCAATCAGGGCCTGTCCCGAGGCTTCCTGATATTTCAGGCGGATTTGCCGTTCTTTAATGGTATTGAGAATGTGATGTTTTAAAGCAACTAAAAGATACACTTTTACATTCGATTCGATTTTAAAATTCGCCCTTTTCTCCCACAGTTTGATAAAAAAATCCTGAAAGATATCGTCGGCATCGAAAGAAGAGTTGACCCGAACCAGGATATTCCGGTACATCAGATCCGCATAGCGTTTATACAACTCCTGAAAGGCGATTATTTCGCCTTTCCGAATCGCATCGACAAGCTCAAGATCCGAAATTCCCATAAATTCGATCGTTTTATTCGGGGTAAACAAGGGTATAAAATTTATAAACGGCAATTTTTCAACAATTTGATTAAAAGTGTTTTAATTTCGTGATCATTTGGCTATTTTTGTCTAAAATTTTTATTGATATACCCAAATAAAACGATCGTTTTTTTGGGAACGATGGAGAAACGAAGAGTAAACTTTAATTCTCCGTTCTCCAAATTTGTGATAGGTTTTTTACCGGTAAAAGATCGGTGAAACCTACGAATTTTGGTTTGCGCTTTACCGATGGGTGTATTTTCGACAAGGACGAAAAAATTTTATATTGACAAAGACGGAAAAACAACGGATCGATTTTTCAGATGCAAAACGATTTAAAGCTGAATATGAAGCTTATTTTTCAGCTTTGAAATATTTTGCGTTTCGCTATATCGAGGATGAAGAAGTGGTTTGTGATCTATTACAGGATTTGTTTGTCAAATTGTGGGAAAGAGGAGAGATGTTCGAGAACGAAATGGTCCTGAAAGCTTATCTGTACCGGTCCGTTAGAAATAATTGCCTCACTTATATCCGCGATAACCGCCGCCGGGAGCACAGGCTGGCCGAATATGAGCCGGAAGAAACCGAAGAGGCTTTTGTCGACCGGATAATCGAGGCCGAAGTGTATGCCTTGGTCAACGAGGTGTTCGAGGAGTTGCCGGATGCTTGCCGGAAAGTTTACCTCAGAAGTTTGGAAGGGAAAAGCCACCAGGAAATTTCTGAAGAGCTCAACATTGCCATCAATACCATCAAAAAGCATAAAAACAATGCCAATCATTATCTGCGTGTCCGGCTGGAAAAACTCCTTTGCTTTATTACCTGGATCGGATAACCTTTCATATATAATACGTTAAGGTTTTTTATTTTATTTCTTGGAATGTTAATTGGTGTTAAATTGCGAAATTTATATAACACCTCCCTTTTGAAATGGCATCTTTAGTATAAAAATGTTGAAAAGATGGAATTCGATCGGTTGAAGAAAATAATCGTTAAAGACATATTAGGTTCAGCTTCCGGTGAAGAACGACGTTTGCTGGACGAATGGCGGAATCAGTCGGAGGAGCATCGGCGATTATACGAAAAATTAGTTTCAGGATCCTTTTTGGAGAAAGCGGTGTCGGATAATAATAAAGCATTGCGACGGCGGGAATGGAAAAGGTTGGAAGCACGGATCGTTCGTCAGCGGGGCCGTTCGGTGCGTTTGATCCGTTTCAGGGTGGCTGCTGCGGTTTGTATACTCGCATTGGGAATAGGGGCGGTAGGGTTGTGGAGCAATAGCCGGCAAGACAGGAGTGGTTCGCCTTTGGCCGGGTCGATCCAGATAGGAAGTCCTAAGGCGATTGTCGAGTTGGCCGGGGGGCAACAGTTCCTTTTTAATAAAGATACCACTTTGCGTCTCGAGGCTCAGGGGATACAGTTGGTCAGCAGCCGGGATACTCTGGATATCATTCAGCCCGTGATTGCCGGGGAGAGAGGAGAAGAATACAATGTGGTACGGATACCCCACGGAGGAGAATACATCACTCGTCTGCCGGATGGCTCCGTCGTTCATCTGAATGCCGGTTCGGAGCTGAAAGTTCCGGTGCATTTCGGAACAGAGAGCCGGGAGGTATGGTTGAGAGGAGAAGGTTTTTTTGAAGTGGTTCACCGTGAGAATCTCATTTTTACAGTACATACGGATAAAGCCGATATTTCGGTTTTAGGGACCGAATTCGATGTCAGGGCTTATACCGATGAAAAAGAGGTGATGACAACTTTGGTACAAGGGGTAGTCGGCGTGAGCAGCGGCGGGACATACGACCGGTTGAAGCCTGGAGAACAGGCCCGGATTGCCGGGAAAGGAGACGTCCGGGTTGCCGAAGTGGATATATATCCCTTTATTGCCTGGAAAAACGGACGGATGGTATTTGAAAACGAACGCCTGGAAAAGATTATGGCCGAATTGCAACGCTGGTATGATTTCGAGTTGTTTTATGCTGATCCCGATGTGAAAGAGATGCACTTTACAATCGATATTTTGAAATATGAGGAAATTTCAAAAGTCCTGAATCTCATGGAAAGGGTGAACAAAGTGAAGTTTACGCAAAAAGGACGTACGGTGGTGGTCAATAGCTATTAGTGAAAAGGAGGATGATACCGCAAATATCATCCTCCCCGATACCTGACAAACAGGCTTGATGTAAAATCATTATTCAAAGATAAATAAATTAGACATGAAATAAAAGAGAAAAGGAATAAAATCGAATAAGAAGTTTCGGATATCGTGCCGCAAACAGGAGTCCGGAATAATGTATAACAAACAGACTTAATGTAAAATCAAAAACAAGCTTATGAACAGAAGAAGTGTTTGCCTGCGGAACAGGATTCCGTGGCTTAGTCAATTTCTACGTATGATGAAAATTGCTTTGGTATTTGTGTTTCTATCGGTGTCCTCTTTATTCGCTTCGGTGAATGCCCAGCGGGTGAGTATCGAATTGAAAAATGTCTCGTTGCGGGAAATCTTCGAACAAGTGAAAAAACAGACCGGAATGAGTTTTATGTACAGTAACGATGATATCCGGCACTTGCAGAAACGGGATTTTAAAATGACGGATGCAGATGTGGAGACGATTATGGAAGCTTGTCTGAAAGATACCGGACTGACTTTTGAAGTAGTGGATGAGGTCGTGATTGTGAAACCTGCCGTGCAGGTGATGAACAGTGTTCCCCAGAAAAAAATGGTCCTGAGCGGTACGGTCAAAGATAACCGTGGCGATGTGATGCCGGGAGTTACGGTGAGGATTAAGGGGACGACACTGGGAGTCGCTACCGATATCGATGGGAAATGGAACCTGGAAATTCCCGAAATGAACGATGTCGTACTTGTATTTTCTTTTGTGGGAATGGAGTCGCAGGAGATAGAGCCGGGTAACCGGACGGTGATCGATGTTGTGATGGAAGTGGCTAAAGAAAATCTGGAGGAAGTGGTTGTAACCGGTATTTTCAAACGCAACAAAGAAGGGTTTACCGGATCGGCAACTCAGGTATCTGGGGATGAAATCAAAAAGATGACAGCTGGCAATGTCCTGAAAGCACTTGAGATGCTGGATCCCGGATTTCGGATGAATACCAGTAATCTGGCCGGCTCGAATCCGAATGCGATCCCTGATTTCCAGATGCGGGGACAGGCCAGTTTAGGTAATTATGAAGCCAATGATGTTGTCGTGTTGCGTGGAGATGTGAATACCCGTCCTAATCAGCCTTTGTTT
>ENA-OPDG01002124-OPDG01002124.1-human-gut-metagenome-genome-assembly--contig:-NODE-2124-length-11727-cov-4.556032_pt1 | contig 11727 bp, 9 predicted proteins | sample MGYA00241259_ERZ501498 | MGnify/ENA primary metagenome ERZ501498 (study PRJEB25962, sample SAMEA2042582) | human gut metagenome | biome: human gut; feature: human-associated habitat; material: faeces... | reverse complement strand
CTCCAGAACTCCTGTCTCCCGTCTACTTTCTTCAATGATATGCCCAGAATAAGAATAATATTGTGCCTGATATTGGCGGCCATACAAATAACAGAGGCTGCTGCCCACACCGGTGATGATGTGGGGGCAGCCTCTGTCGTTTGGCAAGCCGGAACCATAGTGCCCGAAGAGAAAGTAAGATGCACGGGCACAGATAACTGGTTCCGGGCCGAAAAGATTAGCGATGCTGTCTTCTCACGGATGTGGAACAAGTCATGGAAGCCCGACTGTCCGCTCAAAAGAGACGACTTGCGCTATCTGAGAATGCTCCATCGCAATGCCGAAGGCCGTCCGCAGCGGGGCGAGATGATAGTCAACGCCGCCATAGCCGACAAGGTTCTCCACATCTTCCGCCGCCTTTACGAGGCCGGCTACCGCATAGAGCGCATGGTTCTTATAGACGAATACGATGCCGACGAGGAGAAATCGATGAATGCCAACAATACCTCGGCGTTCAATTTCCGCTTCATGACCGGTTCGCGTACTCGCATTTCCTACCACGGACGGGGCCTCGCCATCGACCTGAACCCTCTCTACAACCCCTACGTCAAGCGCGGGAGCGACGGCAAATACCACGTCGAGCCATCCAAAGGCCGTCCTTATGCCTTCGGCAGGGCCACGCGAAAGGACATCCCATACCGTATAGACCGTAACGACCTTGCCTACAAACTCTTTACTAATGCCGGCTTCCGCTGGGGCGGCAACTGGCGGACGCTAAAGGATTATCAGCATTTTGAGGCCCCATAGGAAATGGAGAGTGAAGAGTGAAGAACGAAGAGTGAAGAATGAAGAGTGAAGAGTGAAGAACGAAGAGTGAAGAGGGAAGAGGGAAGAATGAAGAGTGAAGAGGGAAGAATGAAGAATGAAGAATGAAGAACGAAGAGTGAAGAATGAAGAGTGAAGAATGAAGAATGAAGAATGAAGAATCTCCTCCACTTACTGGGAGACAGAGGCTATCTCACCATCGCGTCAGCGCCGAACGCGCCTAACACTGCCGCTATGATGGCGGCGATAACTTTCAATACAGTTGCTATTTTCTCTTGTTTTTCCTTTTTCATAGTTTCTTTTATTAAGTTAATAAGTATATGAGTTGACAAGTTGCTACCTTTTCATCTTTATCAAGGTATTGGATTCTTCACTCTTCACTCTTCATTCTTCATTTTCCCTCTTCATTCTTCGTTCTTCACTCTTTCGTTCTTCACTCAACGCCCCCCGCCGGGGGCGTTGTGTTTACGGCTTCACCTCCTCCTCTTCGCTCTTGTCCACCGCATACGGGTCGGCCTCCTTCACCGTACATCCTGCGAGGAAAGTCTTGGTGCGCTTGTGCGCCGCGTCTATGTGCACCTCAGGCTGGAATATCACCCTCAGCCCCTTGATGTTCTTGCCCACGGAGAACTCCTTCGCGCTGTCCGCCGCCTTAGTCGACATACCAATCTTGAACGAGCCGAAGCCGTCGAGCTTCACGCGCATACCGTTCTGGAGACTTGTCTTCATCGCGCTTACAAGCTCTGTGAGCACCGCGCGCACATCCGACTTCTTCACCGTACAGTTCTCCTGCATGATTTCTGTCAGAGTCTCTGTTCCTACCACGCCCTGCACTGCTGCGCGGGCATACCATTTTCCCTCGGTTGTTGAACCCTTACGTGTGTTCTGATACAATTTGTAACGTACTGCCATAATTCTTTTGTGTTTTTAATGGTTGATAAATAAAAATTGATTGATTGTGAATTGTTATCCTTTCACATATTAATGTTCGCGAAACATTATTTTTTTGAGAGGTAAGGGGTTAGAGGGTAGAGGTAAGAGAATACCGTCATAAAGGGTGATGTATGGCCGTCAGCCTGTTGCGGCCACAATGGGGAAAGCATTTCTCTTACCTCCTACCTCTCACCTCTTACCTCTATTTAATTACCTCGTGCCTGTTTGCCCTGCGCCGGGTGAAGCTCACGTGCAGCCACCGCTTACCCTTTGCGCCGATCGGCTCACATATCAGTTGGTCGAAGTCAGTGTTCTGCCTGATAAACTCGGCATATCGGTTGCACATCTCCGTACACGTAACGTGGATGTCGGCCGCCTCGCCCCTCAGGTGTTGCGAGCCTTTCGCGCCGCCCACCGCCTCGTTCAGCCTTTCACATCTGAATCCGCTCGTTACGATGATGCGTCCGTAGCGGCGTCTCAGCGGTTCCAGCACCTCTGAGCACAGATGGCGCAGGTTCTCCACGGCTTCCCCGTTAGGTTCGTTTCCTATTCCGAGTCTTATCGCCGTGCCCGACCGTACCATCTCGCCCAGCGTGAAGTGTTCCGACAGATGCTCGTCGGCAGCATGGTTCATTTTGTTTTCCATTGTGTTTTTCATTGTTAGATTTATTTCCTGTTTGCGATTGCAAAGGTACTACATTCTTCGCCCGATTTCAAGAAACAGCACTATACTTCGCGCTATACTCTTCACTATACCCGTCGTAACGCATTGATTTTCAGCCCTCTCCGAAACTCAGTTTGCCTGCCGTCTCACGCAGCCCATAATCGGGCGGCATTCCCTTCCAAGCTCTAAGAGCATTGCGAAGCGTTCCATCAGCGGCACCGTCTTCACGTTCTTGCGCGTGTTCACGTTGTTCATCACCACCGCAGGCCGTTTCGGTTCGCGCGCATTTAATATATTAAATATGTGGTGAACGAGCATCTTGAATGCCATAGGCCGTCCGCTGTCGTCGATTATCGCACCCGTTTCCCACACCACGTGAGTTACCTCAACCAAGTCCGACGTCGTTCCCGCCCATCTCAGCCCATCGTCGGGCGACATACTCATCAGTTCCACAAACTCCCTTACGGCGATGCGCCTCACCTTCTCGATGCTTTCTTTCGAGCAAGAAGCTCCGGTGCAGCATAACCCGATGCCGCTTCCGGTTGATTCCATTCTCATTTCTGCCATTGTTTTTCTGTTGTTTTTCTGTTGTTTTTCTGTTGTCTTTCATTCTTGTCATCCCCCTTCTTCTTATCCTTTTCCTTATCCTTTTCTCATAGGATGACTCAATTCGGCTGCAAATATAATCACAATTTTGTGCAAAACAAGCGCATAGTCATAAAAATATATTACAATAAATGTTAATATTAAAACTCTTGCAGATGAGGAAATACAGCTCTTACAAAGTGGATAGGCATATTTCTTTACGTAAGAAAAGTAATAGAGAAACTATTTTGTGTTTGTATTCAAAAATACTATCTTTGTATTTTATATGCAAAATCTGTAATATAAGATTACTAAACGTAATAAGTGTGTTTTATGGGGAAAACAAAGAAAATAATAGTGGAGGATACAGAAATATCTGTAATACTTCAACATGTGGCAGATGATTTTATCTGCCTTACAGATATGGCCAAGTATAAAGATAATGACCCGGCATTTATTATAGGTCATTGGCTTCGGTTAAGGAATACAATAGAATATATGGGTACATGGGAGACTTTGCATAATCCTCATTTTAAACCCACCGAATTCGGTAGGTTTTTATCTGAGTCAGGTGCAAACTCATTTACAATGTCTCCTAAGAAGTGGATTGAGGCAACAGATGCGATAGGCATATATTCAAAATCAGGTAGGAATGGTGGAACGTATGCACATAAGGATATAGCATTCAATTTTGGAATGTGGTTAAGTCCGACTTTCCAACTATATGTTGTAAAAGAATATCAGCGACTTGTTGAAGTAGAAAATAGCCCACTTTCGATTCAATGGTCTGCAAGGCGTTTTTTGTCAAAGGCTAATTATACTATTCATACAGATGCCATAAAAAAACAACTTTCTAATTTTGGTTATAGTAAAGCAAAACAAATATTGGTCTATGCACAGGAGGCAGATATGCTTAATATTATTGTATTCGGTTGTACGGCGAAAGAATGGGAACAAGCAAATCCGGACCTTGCGAAAAAAGGTATGAATATTCGCGACACTGCATCTATTGCCCAGCTATTAATTCTTTCAAATTTGGAAGTTATAAATTCAGACCTTGTACGGAAGAATATTTCCAGGCATGAGCGAATCAAAATTCTTGTAGAAATGGCAAAAAATCAAATGGAAACTCTTGATAAGAGTAATATTGAGCATCGCTTTAGAAAGCAGTTTCCAGAAAACGAAGTTGGGAAATTACTGGAATGAGAAATATTTGATAATTTGTCTTGTTAAGATGGGGGACACATGGCTTTGTTTTTGAAACCTTTACAAAATAACGCTCTCAGAATTGCGTTTTTTCAAACAAACTTTCGCCCGTGCTCAAAAACGCGAAAATGCGGCATTTTAGTTAATTTTGAAATAAATATCTGATAATCAGATGGTTATGCGGATTTGTACCAAAAATGGCCATTTTAGGACTCATTTTAACCCCCGTTAAGTTGCAACGGAGGCTCCGTTAGACGCCAACGGAGCCACTTTTGGCTTCCAAAACCTATCCCGTTGCAATGCAAAACGGCCTGAAACAGACTCTAAAAGTGCCACTTTTGAGAGCCAACAAACGTTAAATCGGCCGAAAACGGCATTTTCCCACGTGTTTCAGGACGCTAAATTTCGACAAAAATCGACCCGATTTTTCTCTAACGGAGGCACTTTTGGAATTTTGAGTTACGAATTTTGAGTTCTGAGTTGGGATTTTTAAGGTCGGGAAACGGTCGAAAACGACCAACGAGACCATTATTTAACGTTCGTTAGCGTGAGAGAATCGTTTTCTGATTGTAAAGATTTTTCTCTAAAAATCCGTGCAAAACGGAACTAAAATTAGTCATATAACGAAACTGAAAATCAGATTTTATTTGTATTTTTGCAAATAAAAACGCTTGTTATGACGCAGAATAATGATATAGCATCCGCATCGGCATTCGACAATCTTCTTGTTCAAGCATCGGGACTTATAGAGCAAGCTCGCTCTACCGCCTATCGGCAAGTGAACGAGATACTTGTAAAGCGCAATTGGCTTTTAGGTAAACTTATTGCCGAGGAAGAACTGAAAGGCGATAACCGTGCCGCTTATGGAGCGGAGATAATTAAGTGGCTGTCGAAACGTCTGACTGCAACTTACGGCAAAGGATTTACCAAAACGAACTTATATAGTTTCACACGTTTTTATGAAATGTTTCCACAGATTTTCCACACAGCGAGTGGAAAATCTTTAATGCTGCTATCATGGTCGCATTATCGTACCCTGATACAAGAACTTAACGACGAAGCGCGCACTTGGTATGAGCGTGAGGCAGCCGAACAGAACTGGAGTGTCCGCACGTTGCAGCGCAATATCAGTTCGCAATACTATTTCCGCACCCTTGCCTCGCAGCACAAAGACCTTGTAAAGCAAGAGATGATGGAACTCACAGCACCGTTGCAGGATAGCGACCCGTTGGAGTTTATAAAGAATCCGGTTATCGGTGAGTTTCTCGGTTTCACAGCGGATAGCTCTTTCCGTGAGTCAGAATTGGAACAAGCGATTATCAACAATCTTGAGAAATTCCTCCTTGAGATGGGCAAAGGCTTTGCTTTTGTAGCCCGTCAGCAATATATACATACGGAGAAAGAAGACTATTTTATCGACCTTGTATTCTATAACTATATCCTGAAATGTTTTGTCCTTATCGATTTGAAAACTTCAAAGATACGCCATCAGGATGTGGGGCAGATGGATATGTATGTGCGTATGTATGACGAACTGCGTCGCTCGAAAGATGACAATCCCACTATCGGCATACTGCTCTGCGATGATACCGACGATGACATCGCACGTTATTCGGTGCTTCACGACAACGACCACCTGTTCATGTCTAAATACATGACCTATATGCCGTCGCCGGAGCAGTTGCGCGCAGAGATAGAGCGCCAGAAAGCAATTTTCTATCTCAAAGAAAAAAACAAGAGCAATGAAGAATAATTTAAGGTTTCAGGTTATGAGGTGGGAGGCCTTGGGTTCTGAGTTGGGATTTTTAAGGTCGGAAAACGGTCGGAAATGAGTAACGGGACCATTATTTAACATTCGTTAGCGTGAGAGAATCGTTTTCTGATTGTAAAGATTTTTCTCATAAAATCTCTGCAAAACGGAACTAAAATTAGTCATATAACGGAACTGAAAATCAGATTTTATTTGTAACTTTGCAGTTAAACACTATCAATCCCATTGGCTATGACAGAAAAGAAACCGGAATTTATCAAACGAGATATTACAGCAATTGGCAAGGACTATGCCTCACTGCTAAAAACACTCAAAGAACGTTATCGCTCTTTGCAAATAAAGACGGCCGTTACGGTCAACACTGCCATGCTCGAATTTTATTGGGCTTTGGGTCGGGATTTAAGCAAAATGCACGGACAAGCCAAATGGGGCAGTTCTTTCTTCGATACGCTTAGCTTGGATTTGCGGAAGGAATTTCCTGATCAAAAAGGATTTTCCACGACAAATCTGAAATACGCTAAGCGCTGGTATGAGTTTTATAGTCAGGCAGATACAATTCGTCACCAGCTTGGTGACGAATTTAAAATGCCCGAATCGTTTGCTTTTGTGCCGTGGCGCCACCATGTCGCAATCTTCACTCATGCCAAGTATGTTGACGAGGCGAAGTTCTATATCCATAAAACGATAGAATACTCTTGGAGTCGGCGCGAACTTGAAGAGGCTATGAGTCATAAACAGCATCTTGCTCAAGGTGCTGCCGTGACGAATTTCAAGTCTAAGCTGCCTGCACCGCAGAGCAAACTGGCGCAAGAAATTTTGAAAAGCCCTTATCACCTCGGCTTCACCGATTTGCCCGAACATCACTCGGAGCGACAACTCGAGAACGCTTTGGCTTCAAATATCACCCGTTTCCTTTTAGAACTGGGACAGGGCTTCGCATACGTTGGTCGGCAGATGGAGCTGCGTATGCCTTCCGGACAAGTGTTTATGCCCGATATGGTGTTCTATCATACAAGATTGAAATGTTATGTGGTTATTGAACTGAAAGTTACGAAGTTCATTCCCGACTATGTGGGACAACTGAATTTTTATGTCTCGGCTGTTGACGAACTGATGAAACAGGCCGATGACAATCCTACTATCGGTCTCTTGATTTGCAAATCAAAGGACAACACTGTTGTGGAATGGTCGTTCAGAGGACTCAGCCGGCCACTCGGCGTTGCCGAATATGAACTAAATAAGGTCGTTAACGAAGTCGCAGCAAAGACCCTCCCGACAGAAACAGAGCTTCAGAAACTGATTGACACGTATGAGGTATGAGGCTAATCTAAGGTTTCAGGTTATGAGGTCGCTCCGCTTTCAGGTTATAAGGTGAGATATGTCTTTTGGTAATTTCACCTCATAACCTCATAACCTTATAACCTCATAACCTCAAATCATGCAATCGTTTGCGCAAGGAAAACTTTATTTGATGTGTTAAAAAATATCCAACTTATTATATATTTTATTAAGTTTGTCCCCGAAATTATTTGCAGCGACTATTCACGTACACAAAAATTACGATAATCTATTGTTCTATGGCTTCGATTTTGGTACATATTACTCCTCTTTGCTCTTTGCAGCGTATGGCTGTGAAGGCTTCTTTGGGTGTGCCGTTTAGTGCTGATACTAATTTTAGGGGGGGGTATAACCTGTAATTTAAGCAACCCGGACTTCAATTTTTTATTCCTAAACTGCAGGCTGACGCCGTTTGGCGTCCGTCCGCTTCGTCGTGTGCGTTTCCGAAACTTGGAAGCGAACTAACTTTACTTATACTTAGCTGTAATTTAACCAAATAACAATTAATTATAATAAAGCAAAATGAAACGATTAATTACATTTTTAGCAACGACGCTGCTTCTGTTGATGCTCGTCCCCAAAACGGCGGGAGCGGTAGACTTCTATGTGAAGAATGTTGCCGACAAGCAGGGGCTGTACCTTTGGACAGAAGGATCTACCGAGTGGCTTGGTGGATGGTCTGATACCGCGGGAAACCTTTCAGCCCTTTATGTGGATGAGAATGGGGAAAAATGGTACAAGAAAACGGTCGATATTCCGGTCGGTACGAAGGTAAAGGCGATTGTGCATAAAGGAAGTGGTGCTTCTCCGCAGTCTGCCAACAGTGCTGAATATGAAATCACCTCTGCCAATAGTGTCATTACCCTTAGTTGGGATGGTGAAGGTGGCCATACTAATACGATTGCCGACGGCAGTGACAAGACCTTTACCGAGATGCTTCCTAATAAGATAAGGTACAGGGTGAAAGGTTCTACCGGTGCTTATGTCATTCAGGACGTGAACTTTGACGGTGATACAAAAATAAATCTTGCGGCAAACAAGGACTATGAGTTCCAGATTTCCAATGAAAATGGAATATGGTATGGACTTAACGGTTCTGCCTCGATGGTTGTGGGAGGTGCTAACGACTGGTGGCTCTATGCCAATCAGGACCATTGCTATCTGCTCACATTGAATGGTGGTGAATATACATTCAAGGTGAGTAAGGCGAGTGACCACATAAGCGTAACGGTTGTTTATCCGGGCGTGAACCTCAATGACTATAAGGACAAGCTGATGTATCGTGTGGACGGTACCAGTGATCCCGCAAATTTTGCGGCTATTAATTATAGCGGTAATGGTACTGCTAAAGTGCAGTTGGAGAACGGCAAGACCTATAAGTTCAAAATTTCAGACAACGGTCCGGTATGGTTCGGCTCTGACGGAACCATAAAAAGAATTACTTCAACGCTTGCGAATCTCGAAACTGGTAAGACGGCAAGGATTGTTGCCGACCAGACAGGTGAGTATACTTTCACGGTGTCATGGAATGAAGGAAAACCGTCTGTTACGGTTACCTACCCGACGGAAGATATACCGCCATATACCCTGAGATATAAGGTGAAGGGCAGCAGTGAGTTCACGACAGTTGCTCTTGATGAGGCTACTCACACTACGGCAACGGTCAATTTGGAGGCCGACAAGACATACGAGTATGAGATTTCCGGTCCCAACAGTGTATGGTTCGGAGACCAGGGCAACGGCACTATGAACGTGAACAACTGTATCAATTGGCCGTTCTATAAGAATAAGCAATGCTATATCACTACAAACACAGCGGGAGAATATAAGTTTACTGTAAACTGGGAGTCCACCGAGAAGGCTGTAGTGTCTGTCGCTTATCCGAGCGTGAAGGTTGGTAAATACTATCTTGTCGTTCCTGACGAGAATGTGGGAAACACTCCGCGCGCCATCTCCAACAAGGAATGGCTGCCGGCACACCACAAGGCTTTCGAGATGATTGCAGGACGTAATCGTAATAGCGATGTGCTGAATAACGACCTCACCACAGTGACTCTCAAAATAGACGGGAACAAAGGTCGCCAGTTGCGTTATGACTCCAATCACAAGATTAAGTTCTATATCTATGATGAGACAAACGATATGTTCTATCGTCCCAATAAGGCAGACTATGATGAGGCAGCAGGAGAGATGGGAACGTTAGACAGAGATTATAGCTATGTTGACGATGATGGTAATGTTCAGATGATACCGAGATTCAGAACATCCAACGAACGTGATGCCATAGGACGCTCTCATAACGTGATAAAAACTCGTGAAGAGATAGAGGCGGATGGCAATAACAGATATTATTATATAGAGCAGGGAAGTGCTGCGTATACTATTGAGGGCGTGTCATATCCCACAATGTCATTGACTTTCATGTTCTCTAAAAACAACATTGGTAATATAAACAGTGTCTACTATGTAGACGGTGGCAACAGGGTGCTCGGAAGTGCCAAACTTTTGGTTGCGTTCCTGAAACCCCGTGCTTTTGTTCCGGAAACTGGTAAAGAGGCAATGTATTATAAAGAGCATATAAAGGACAACGGAGTTTACCTTGTAGGTTCTCTTACCGGTGGTGAATATTTGGATGGATCGGTAACCACTCCTAGCGATGAAAAGTATTATGATAAGGTGAAGTATGAGATGAAGCCTAACTATTGGTTTGATGGTGTTATAGACAACAGTAGAACTGATATTGAAAAGGCAGACTCTATAGTTTATAGCTGTGAGATAAAGAAAGGCGATGCAAGTTGGGATACCTTCTTCCTCTCATTCACAACGGGTGATGTGTTGGGAAAGGTGGACGATATGTGGAATCCTTTGCTTCGTCCGCGTCTTCAGAATCAGATGGATGCACAGGCTCTTGAGGGTGGTATTTTCTATTACCTCTCGACCACAGGAAATGGTGCCGACCAGCAGCAGTCGCTCAACCCGTTGCTCTCTGAGGAGCAGAAAAAGAATTATGCTTCTTACCGCGTTTACTTCAATGCTACATACTCTACCTACCGTATCGAGTTCTACGACAACTTCTGTATCGCAGGACCGGCGGTGAACGGTCAGAGTAATGATACATCTAAAAGCGGAACATACTTCGATGCTGACCACCGTCACGGTATGTTGGAAGAGACTGTCAACGGACGTAAGTGCTACAGATACCGCGGAGAGTTCAAGAAAGGGTCTACATTCGCATTCTTCGTGAATCCTGTGACATCGGCATTATACTATTGCGAGGATAACGACAATGCGGCGGTGAACAGCAACACCGGTGACCGCTGGCACACGCAGGCACCTGTAGGCGAAGATAACGCAGCTACCGGAGCAGATTATCCTTATCACAACAAAGTGGCGTGGCAAAATGACGGAAGCTCGGATATTAACGCTCCGGGACTTGGTGCAGGTAAAGCTATTCTCTGGACTCTGCCGGATGGTGTATATACCCTGCGCTTCTACAATCATGAAGGAAACACCTCTGATGTAGATCATACTAAAGCACTCTATACTATAGACAAGGAAGTGGTGCTGAAGAACGCTTCTTCTACATTCGAAGTATGGAATGAAGACAAGACAGGAAAGATAGAAAAGACCTTCGAATATGGCGGTCTGCGCACATTCTCTGATGACTGCGCCCTGATGCTTCCGCTTGGTGTTAAGGCATATTATGCTAATAGCATCGATGAAGAAAAGGGAAAAGTGATACTGAAAGAGGTTGCCGACAATATCATTCCTGCACATTGCCCGGTTATCATCTATGACCTTAGCATGAAGGCCGGATACAATAGCTTGGGACGTACCGCTGTCAAGACTATCAATCTCTGCCCCGTACCGGAGTCTTATACAGAGAAACTTGCTGCAGATGAGCAGAACTACCTGGTGGATTGCTATAAGGAGAATACTACAATTCAGCCTATTGAGGGTGAAGGACAGAATGCAATGTATAATTACTTTATGAGTAATATAGTTTATCTGAATGGTGCTACTGTAACAACCGATGCTCCGTTGAACTTCTGGAAGGTAAGAGCAGGTACTGCAAAGAAGAACTATACATATCTTTCTGTGCCTAAAGACATTCGTCCGGTGTTCTATACCGGTGAGCAGAACTATGTCCGTCCGGGTGCTTCCGAAGATGTAGCAAACGGCAAACGCAGTTATTGCTTCATCCTTTCTTTCGGCGATGTAGACGATGATAACGTCGTAACGGGTATCACTTCTGTGAATACTGACGACGATAAGGTAAAGGATGGCAATGCTTGGTACACCATACAGGGTATCAGAATCGCGGCTCCTAAGGCTTCAGGTATATATATCCATAATGGTAAGAAAGTAATACCTCAAATCCGCAACCGCCCTCATAAGATGACACAGAGGTCAAAAAGGTAGCGAC
>ENA-OPDG01002123-OPDG01002123.1-human-gut-metagenome-genome-assembly--contig:-NODE-2123-length-11727-cov-6.549606_pt1 | contig 11727 bp, 13 predicted proteins | sample MGYA00241259_ERZ501498 | MGnify/ENA primary metagenome ERZ501498 (study PRJEB25962, sample SAMEA2042582) | human gut metagenome | biome: human gut; feature: human-associated habitat; material: faeces... | reverse complement strand
CAGATGAGGAATTGTCGGAGATTCAAAAGCTGGATAAGAATACACGCTATTATACTGCTACGCCGGAACTGATAGAGACATACAGCAAACTGGAACTGAAAGAAGATCTGTAATAGAATGACTGTTACAAATAACAGCGGAAAGAGTGAGAATATTGGAATATGTAACTTTGAACAACGGAATCAAAATGCCGAAGCTGGGCTACGGCGTATATCAGGTATCAAACGAGGAATGTGAACGCTGCGTATTAGACGCAATCAGCGTAGGCTATCGCTCGATTGATACGGCGCAGTCATATGGCAATGAGGAAGCGGTTGGAAACGCTATTAACAAATGCGGCGTTCCCCGTGAGGAACTTTTTATTACAACAAAGGTATGGGTGACAAACGGCGGTTATGAAAAAGCAAAGGCATCACTGGGAGAATCTTTGCGAAAACTGCAAACCGAGTATATCGACTTGTGTTTGATTCACCAGCCTTTTAATGATTACTACGGTACTTACCGTGCAATGGAGGAAGCCTATAAAGAGGGCTGGATTCGTGCAATCGGTGTTTCCAATTTCTATCCCGACAGACTGGTTGATTTGTGTAGTTTCGTAGAGGTCAAGCCTGCAATCAATCAGGTAGAAACGCATATTTTCCAACAGCAGAAAATCGCCCACGAGTATATGGAGAAATACGGCGTACAGCACGAATCTTGGGGCCCGTTTGCCGAGGGTAGAAAGGATTTCTTTACCAATCCCGTGCTGAATGAAATCGGGAAAAAGCACGATAAAAGCGCCGCACAGGTCGCTCTCCGTTTCCTTTTGCAAAGTGATGTCGTGGTAATCCCGAAATCCACCCACAAGGAGCGTATGGAAGAAAATATCAATGTCTTTGATTTTGCTCTGGACGCAAGCGATATGAACGCTATCCGGGCATTGGACGAAAAAGAAAGCCTGTTTTTCTCTCACTATGATCCAGCGATTGCAGAGATGATGATAAAGCTGCATTAACAGCATACTTCCAAAAAGAGGTGAAATAAATGAAAAAAGGTGTGGTGCTATCTGCTGTTATATTGATTGTTTCACTTTTGCTTACCGCCTGCTCGGCAAATCAGCCGATAGACAATACCGAAAACAACAGCACATCTGTCACCGTTCCTGCCGAATCGGAAGTGCCGAATGAAACAGAAAAATCACCCGAAAAAACAGGTGTTATCGCCGAGCAGATTCTAAACGGCAACGACGGTGAAATTCATTATAGTTATTACTTGCCGGAGAACTACGACGGGAGTAAGAATTATCCGCTGGTAATGACAATGCCAGGGTACGGTATGATGTGGTTCGGCGAGGATTCGTCGGGCAGTAATTTGGAGTGGAACGGTTTTCGGGCATGGACAGAACTTCCCGAAGATGTGATTGTAGTTTCTGCACAGCTTACCGACTGGCACGAAACATCTGCACGGCAGGCGATTGAATTGACCGAATATTTTATCGAAAACTTTTCAGTTGACAAATCAAGAGTTTACGCTGCCGGATATTCGGCTGGCGGGGAAACAATGTCACAAGCGGTTTCTATGCGTCCCGATCTGTATGCGGCGTATCTGCACGGAGCTTCACAATGGGACGGTGCTTATGAGCCGATAGCGCAGAATGATGTTGCCGTATATATCTTTATGGCTGAAAATGATGAGTATTACGGCTATGCAAAGGCACGCTCCGCCTATGACGGATTGCAGGCGGCTTATCGTGAAAAGGGATATACAGATAAACAAATCGGCGAACTGTTAATCCTCGAAATCCCCAACAACGAATACTTTAACAGCCGTGATATTTATAACTACCACGGCGGCGGGAATATCGTGTTTGATGATGAAACAGTTTTGAATTGGATACTTTCAAAAAGTAAAACATAAGAAATTCAATAAAGCACAATGTGTTTTGTCTATTGTAAAACGGCGACCGGCGCCATTTTAGAAAAAGAGTTTTCCGTAGAATACAGGAATAGGAAAAGAGGGAGTGAATTTGCGAATTTACTCCCTCTAAATTTATCTTTCCTGCTCGTGCTTCTTTGAAGGTTTTTTACGCTCAGAAGTCTGCACCTGTTTTTTCTGCAAATGCTCATGAACAGATTGTACCTCTGCTTTTTCCCCCAATAATTCAGAAACATCACGCTTGCTGTCAAACAGGATAAGAGGATCAAATTTTTCTCCGTATGCCGTTTTGATCTTGGAAGTGGCAGCTTGAATTTTATCTGATTGCAGGGCAGCCCGTTGTTCTAAGAGTTCTGCCGAATCCACATTTTTTGCCTGCTCCCTTAATTCTGAGAACTGCTTTAAGGCATCCTCCAACTCGGCAGCATATTTTTCTTCCTGCTTTGTCAGTCGCTTCAAATTTTCCTCCATAGCTGCAACACTCTTTTTGACCTCAGCAATTCCAGTATCCTCACTACAATCAAATGAACTGAGGAGCATCGTCTTTTCGGATTTCAGTTCTTCCAAGTCTTCTGTCAGTTCGGCAATCTGTTTTGCCAAATCATTATGAGCAACAAACTGATAAAATGGTGTCGCTTTCTTTTCTGCAAGCAGCGTTTTCCGTTCTTTAGTCTTATTTTTAATCTGCTGTACCAATAAGGCATATCGCTCCAGATCGGGCTTCAACACATTCAGGCTTTCCGATAATTTGTGCTTTCCAAAACCGGCATAGCGAATCTGATAGCGAAAGATAACCATGTTTGCCCGTAAGGACTCCATTGCTTCCGCAAGCGCAGGAACAGATGCTTTAACTGCCTGCATCAGCTTCTTGACCGTTGCTTTCAGCTCACCAAGCAACGCATTGTCTGCCTTAATCTGACGATTCAACTCACAGCGGTCAGAAACAATACCCTTTTTCTCCAATGCTCTTGCAACCACACCCTCATGAATGGTAGGCTGCTCGGTCAAGCCCCGATCTGCATGACTGCGGTGGTCGATGCGTTCTTCGTGTCCGGCAGTCTCCAAATGGCGATTCGTCACATCAGCCCACGCTGCTCTCCATAAAACAAGTTGTTCTTCGCTGTTCCAACGCTCGGCAATGGGATTCTGTCTGCCGAACTTGGTGCTTTTCGGATGCTTGCTGGCTCGTTCATAGCCGTGATTCTCCGCTTCGGAGGGTGGCAGATATACCTTCTTGCGACCGACCTTATACTGGTATTGCTTTTCCCATCCCTCTGTCTGTGCTATCTTAAACTCATCCGCAGTAAAACCTTGTTCCTCTCCATTTTTCACACAGAGATATTCTTTCTGCGTCTTATATTGCCAGTTCCCTGTTTCATCTAACGGGCGCACTGTCAGCATGATATGAGCATGGGGATTGTGACCAGGAGGGTATGGATCGTGAATTGCCACATCTGCACACATCCCATCAGCTACAAAGGTGTCAGAAATAAAATCGGACAGCAGCTTTTCCCACTGTGCTTCGCTCAACTCAATCGGTAGAGCAACCACAAATTCACGGGCAAGGCGGCTGTCTTTTGTCTTTTCATTTTCTTCTACGGCGTTCCAAAGCACGCCCCGTTCTTTCCATTCTGATGGGGCGAACTCTGGTAGGAATACTTCCTGCCAGACCAGTCCTTTCTTGCGGGTGTAGTCATGCTGCACCCCATCATAATCATTGAGAATTTTAGAACAACTCAGATAAGCGGAAGCTGCAACAGCGCTTCTTCCTGTACCACGGCTGACTACTTTTGCTTCCAGATGATAGATTGCCATTTGTTTTCACCGTCCTTTCTTTCTGTTTCTCTTTTGAAAAGAGAAAATGGGTGTCGCCGAAAATGCGATACCCATAACTGCGTAAAAGCTGCCGGTGGCAGGTTTTCGCAGGCAGGCGGCGGGATGGGGTGGCAATATGCCACCTCATCGTTTTGCTGATATTGCAAAATATAGAGCCGACTGCACAGGGAATGTTCGCTTGCGACATTGCCTGCCCCCTCTGGAGAACTGTCTGAAAGACAGTTCGTGAGGAGCGCACGAGCCCGACCAACGGGAGGGATACCACCGCCTGCTTTGCAGGTGGTGAGTAAGTGCGCCCTTCGGGAAAAAGAAAAAGCGACCGATAGCCGGTCGCTCATAAAAATCATCGTATTGGTTTGAATACTTCGCACAAAAAATCCTCCAACTGTTCCAAAGTCATCTGTGTTGTCTGCGGTAATGCTTTCTCCAAAATCGCACCTTCCTGAATCAGTCGCCGTGTCCGTGCTTTTCGCTCTTTCTGCCGGTCACGCATCTGTGCTTCTTCCAATCTATGCTTCGCCTGCAAAAGCTTCTTTTCATTTTCTGTCATAAATTTTATTCCTTTCTGCCGTATCCGGCTGAAAACGCAAAGAAGGCGGCTCATGAGATTTTATTCTCACAAGTCGCCTTCAGCGTCATTTATTATGCGGTTTTCTGTTCTTGCCCATTTTCTTTAACAGGCGGGGTATCAAGCAATACAGGTTCTTTCTTTTTTATTTGCTTCGCAGCATTGCGTTCTTTCTGCATCCTGCGGTTTGCTTCCGTTCTGCAATCATCACAACAGTATTTTACATCTTTCCGTGTAGCGGTAAAAGTTTTTCCGCAGTTCTCGCAGACACATTCCCGCTTTCTGTTTTCCGCTGCTTCCTGCCGGTAAAATTTGGTACGGCACTTCGGACTGCAAAACAGAGTATTTGACCGCTTGGATTCAAATTCTTCACCGCAGCATTTACAGATTAGCTGAAATGGCTGACCAACTGCGTGTTCACCAGCCTTGATTTTTTGGTAGCGTTCCCGGCTCTTGATGCGGTGTCTGCGAAGCTGTTCCTGCCGCTTGATCTCCTCCGGTGTCAGCTCTGGTTCGGGCAGTTCAAACCGTCCGATAAATTTCAGATAAATCTCAACCTCCTGCACCCGATCCCCGTCAATCTTTTCCGGGGCGTGGACAATGATTTTTTCAATAAACTCATTGATCATTGGAGTAGTCAGTTCGGAAAAGTCGGTGTACTTCTTTGCCAGTGAAAGGAACTGCGCCGCACGGTCAGTATCTTCCTCAAAAGAGGACAGATGCGATTCTGCATCCGATACAGATGTGACAAGAGTTTTCTGCTCCGCTTCGTATTCTGCAAGCAGAGTATCAAAGCGCTCATCGGTAATGCGCCCAATGGCAAAAGATTCGTAGAGCTTTTTGATAATGATATCAAGCTCGGCAATACGCCTACGGTCTTTGTTCAACTTGCGTTTGGTATCCTTTGCGACTTCCGCCTGTCTGATTTGAGAAGCAGAACGCACCTTTTTCATAAACTCATCCTGATTGGCGATGGCAAAGGTGCTGGCTGTTCGGATGGTTTCCAAAACAAGCTCTCTGACCGCTTTTGTCCGAATATAGTGACCGCTGCAAGCATGAGTGCGCTTTTGATGTGCCAGCGTGTAGGCGGAGCAATCGTAAAAATCAGAGGGATAGGGATTGTTCTCCGTACCGCCTTTGGAACGGTGATTGGTCATTTTCGCTCCGCAGTCAGCACAGAACAGAAGTCCGGTCAGCGGATTGGCTTCGCCAAGTGTATCGTGGCGTCTCGGTGTCTTTCGCAGTTTCTGTGCAAGCTCCCACATTTCCTTATCTACAATCGCTTCGTGTGTGTTCTCAAAGATCAGCCAGTCCTCCTGCGGATTCATAACCGGATTTTTGTCCTTGTAGGACTGCTTGTGAGAACGGAAGTTGACCGTATGCCCCATATACTCCGGCTTGGAGAGAATCTGCCCAACGATATAGCCACTCCAGTTATAAGGGTTGGGAAATTCCTCTTTGCTTTTCCAAACGCCACGCCCCTGCTTTGCGGCGTAGACCGCAGGAGTTTCCACCTTATCGTCATAGAGGATACGGGCGATGTCATAAGGACCGTTTCCCTCGATGGTCAGCCGGAAAATACGGCGGACAACCGCAGCGGCTTCCTCGTCGATATACCAACTGTACTTATCTCCCGGCATTTTCTTGTAGCCATAAATGGCACAGTTGGTAGTAGGCTTGCCGGATTCGCCTTTCACACGGATCGCTGTTTTCTGCTTGCGGCTCAAATCACGAAGATACCACTCGTTCATAATGTTGAGGAACGGGGCAAACTCATTGCTGTTCTGATCGTCGCTGTCCACGCTGTTGGCAATCGCCACAAAGTGAACATGATGCTGACGGAAGAATACCTCCGTGTAAAAGCCTGTTTGCAGATAATCACGCCCCGCCCTGCTCATATCTTTTACAATGACATGAGCAACTTTGCCTGCTTCAATGTCTGCAATAAGCTGTTTCCAAGCGGGACGCTCAAAATTCCCTCCACTCCAACCGTCATCGGTATAGTGCTGACAGTTCGTATAACCTTTCTGATGGGCATAGCTTTCGAGGTATTTTTTCTGATTGACAATACTGTTGCTATCACCAGTCTGGTCATCATCACGGGACAGTCTTTCATATAAAGCTGTGATTTTTCCTTCAGTCTGTTTTACGCTCATGATGCGCTCCTTTCAGACTGTCGGCTCATTTGTGGTGAATCTATTATACCATAAGTTCCGCCAGTTGTAACCGTTTCATTGCGAATCATCCGTAAAATTTTATCCTCCATTGTTTCTTTCTCTGTATCGCTGAATACTACTTTAACTTTATAGGTGGTGCCGCCAATGCGGCGAATCATATAAGAAAAATTGCTGTTCTCGTTTTTTGCCATAGGCAGTTACCTCCGTGTTGAAATATTCATTGTTTTTTCGTATAATAGGTTTAGTTCCGGCATGGTGTAACCATTTGCATGGTTAAAATTGAGCAAAAGGTATTAACACCCTGCCAATGCAGAAATGCCCTCAAAAAAGCCTTGCGGCACAAGGCTTTCCGAGGGCAAAAGTGTTACATTTGTTGTTTCTCCCGGTACTTACGCACCCGTGCTGCGGTCTGCTTACGGCGAGCTTCTTCAGCACAGCGCTGTGAGCAGTACACCCGTTTTCCGTCCGTTGGGAACGGCTTGCTGCATTGTTTGCAATGAGTGGTCGGTGTTTGCGTGAATACGGCTTCCAACCCTGCATCTTCCGGCAGGACAGACTTGCGGAAATATCTGCATAGTGCACTGTTGGTAAAGCAGATTCCCAACATTGGACAGTCGCAGTCCAATGGCAGGCAGCCGTACTCTTTGTCGTAGTTGGCGCAGAGAGAAGTAACCAGCTTTTTGATCCGCTGCTTCTCCCTGCCCGTCAGCTCACGATAATTGTTTGACATAGGCGGTTTCCTCCTTTCATTCAGTGTTGAAAGTAATCTGATAATAGACAAAATAGATTACCTCCTCACTTATAGGAGAAATACAGGGTACTTAGCGGAACTGTTTTTACGGAGAATCCAAGAAATTTTCAAAAATATTTTTGAAGGGAGGTGTCTGCGGTGTTCGACGATCCCGAACGATATGAACATGACGGCTTTTATGAAGAAGATACTGACTATGAAGATGAATATGAAACGGACGATTCCGATTACATAGTCGATGACGAAGAAGATGAAAATACCCTTTGGGACGATGAGGAAGAAGCCGCTGACGATCTTCCCGAAAAGAAGCGAAGGAAGCGGAAGAACCAAGTTGTTCTTGCTGACAATGATACGGATACCGAAGAAACCGAATTATCCGAACAAGCCATGTGGCAGATCGCAAAAGAAGAACAGCTCATCGAAGAACTGGAAGTCGACGCCGAGGAACATCCCTTTGAGGATGGTACTGACGAGGAAGAACCGGAGCGCAAGAAACTCAAACGAGAACTGCGGGCAGAAGCCCTTGCACGATTGGAGGATTCTGCCAGAACACAACGGGAGTTTGAAAATGTGATTGCATGGTGGGACAGGCTCGACGCTAATCGGGAGCGCAGGGAACGCTATCACGAACTCAGCCGCAGCGGTGATGATGTTCCGCTTGACTATGGTGCATCTGCCAATGAACTCTTTTTCCCTGATACGCTGAACGATGTACTGGAAAAGCAGCTCCGAAAGGGAGATTTTCTTGATGCCATTTTCTACTGTCCTTACGACATCCATGAACTTGTAACGGAAGAATACCTATCCAAAATCCTCTGGGAATTGAATGCGGAGCACAAGGAATTGCTCTTTCTTTGCGCTGTCCGGCTGTTTAGCTCAACAAGGATCGCTAAAATACGGAATCAAAGCGACCGGAATATCCGCAAGGTGCGTGGCACAATGCTCAAAAAGATACGAAAAAAGCTGCTCCCTGCACTTTTGGATAAGGCAGAAAAGCAGCAGCCAATGACCTTATTGGAGAAAGATTTTTTAGAAGAATCTGGAATAGAGATTGATTTAGGGGAAAAGAAATCATATAATTGATAATATAAAATCAAATTATTCAGGTTACAATATAAAGTGAGGAATAGACTGATATGAGAAATATAAACGCAGAAGAAGCAATGAAAGAATTAACACTGATGCTGTTATACCTGTCCCGCTTTACACAAGGAGAGAAGTTTCACGAAGCAACCGATTTTTATGCGTGGAAAGGTTATGATTTTGATATACTGAACGAATTGGACGATGCAGACTATATTCGGCAGGGGAATCATCCGTCCCGTTCCAAATCGGTATATATTACGGAAAGCGGTATAGAGCAGGCAAAAGAGCTTTTATCCAAATATGGTATCAGTGATTGGAAACAGGGGTGAGAAAATGAAGAACCTTTTTGAACGCACCAGTTCTAACTGGGTACGATACAGCGAATACGAATGGAGGGCGACAGAGAACGGAACTTTGTATCTCACGCCCACCAAGACGGCGCAACCGAGTATTTATGATCCACTGGCAGAGTATCAGCAGATTGTCTTAGACGCTATCAATATCGGACGAATGGAATCGCAGGGCAAAACTCCACAGGAGATACAAAGAGCTATTGGGCAATTTGCAGTAAAGTATGGTTTGCTTGGTCTTATGACAGCTTTGCCGACCACACCAACATTTATGGACTATGAAGCAGTTTATCTGCCGAAAAATCACTTTATCAAAGAAGAAACCATGTCCACTAAGGATTATCTGCATCTGTTCTTTCCATTTCACAATCCGGATGTGGTCAAGCGTGGTGTGGAATCCATGTGGAACATACAGAATGACCGTGTGATGATGGCGCTCGCTATGACCATGAGCGATAAGCCGATGGCAGTCAATATGAGCTTTCAAAGAGAATATGCCGAGCCATACGAATGGATGAAACAGCAATTTATTGATCTGGCGTTCACTTTCCTGACTTCTGTTATTTTTTACGAAGATTACGATGATATGACACCGGATCAAAGGCTTCTGATGCAGGAAGGAATGACTGCCTTTGGCGGTATTGCGCCAACTTACCGGATTGCACTGCTTGACAAGCCGACGATTATCTGGGATTTCCACTCCCTTATGCTTGGGATTCAGATGATGTTCAGCTTTATGCTGACAGACAGTGAAAAACCAATTAAGCTTTGCAAACATTGTGCGAAAGCCTTTATTGCAAGCAGACCAAGCACTGTATTTTGCAGCCCTCAGTGCAAGAACAAGCATAATGTTTATAAGAGCAGGGCAAAGAAAAATATCTCCGACAGGGAGGGACAAGATAATGATTGATAGATGGATTGCAGAAGCAACAGAATGTGATTTCAAAGTTGCTCTGGAAATAAAGAAGCCGAAAAGCTGGCTGAAAAGCGTCAGCGCCTTTGCAAATGGTATTGGCGGCACACTGTTTTTCGGTATTGATGATAACCGAAATGTGGTTGGTTTGACGGACGCACAGGCAGATGCGGAGGCAATCAGTCGTCTGATTAAAGAGCGTATCACGCCATTGCCGGAATTTGTGTTATCTCCTATGCAAGAGCAAGGAAAAAATCTACTTTCATTGACTGTAAATTCCGGGCCCGCTACACCGTACTTTTATAAAGCAGACGGTATAACCGAAGCTTATATCCGTATCGGTAATGAAAGTGTCGCCGCACCGGACTATATGCTGCGGGAACTTATATTAAAAGGCACAAACCGTACTTTCGATTCTCTGATTACAGACAGCAAAAAATCAGACTATAGCTTTACATTGCTTGAAGCGACCTATTTGGAAAGAGCAAAACTGCGTTTTGAACCTACGGATTATATATCTTTTGGGCTTGCGGACAAAGAAGGATTTCTAACAAATGCCGGTCGCCTGCTGACCGATCAGCATATCGTATATAATTCGAGAATTTTCTGTACCCGCTGGAATGGGCTTGACAAAGGATCAATTTTTGACGATGCTGTGGATGACAAGGAATATGAGGGCAATCTAATTTATCTACTCAAAAGCGGCACAGAATTTGTTCGCAACAATTCAAAAGTGCGTTTTGAAAAGAAAGCGCAATATAGGGTGGATAAACCTGATTATTCTGAACGAGCTGTCACAGAGGCACTTGTAAACGCTCTTATTCACAGAGATTATTTGGTTATGGGTAGCGAAGTTCATATTGATATGTACGATGATCGCTTGGAAATTTATTCCCCCGGTGGTATGTATCGTGGAAAGCCGATTCAAGAGTGCGGCTTGGATGAAATTGATTCCGTGCGCCGTAATCCTGTAATCGCTGATTTATTCCACCGTATGAAGTTCATGGAACGCCGTGGAAGTGGCATCAAGAAGATTTTGGATGAAACTGCAAAACTGCCCGGATATACAGAGGAATTAAAACCTACGTTCCATTCCACTCATTCATCGTTCTTTGTGACCTTGAAAAATATGAACTATTCATCCCCGTCACTCAGTGACCAAGATACTGACCAAGATACTGACCAAGTTGTGACCAAGATGATTCTTGAATTTTGCGTAGAGCCACGAAGCAAACGTGAAATTTGCGATCATCTCGGCTTTAATAATCTAACCTATTTTACACGCACATATTTGAATCCCTTGCTTGAAACAGGAAAACTGCTTAGAACGATTCCAGATAAGCCAAGCAGCAAAAACCAAAAGTATGTCCGTGCATAAAAGCTTAACTTGTCCAATCGAAATATAAATTGCGATTGAATCTCGTTATCTTGCGATTTACATTGCGATTGCCTATTATCAATCAAGCTTATCTGTCACCTTGCAAGGTAACAGATCGGGTTACTGAAAAGGTGACTGAAAAAGACAATGCCCGTTATCAGCCATACAGCCGATAACGGGTATCTAATTAAGCATATACAAGTTCGGTTAGAACGATCTCCTCCGCACGGCTGCGGATGCTGTTCATACGGCGCACCCATTCCATTTGGTTAGCCGCTTTGAGTGCTTCGGTCACACCTTCCTGCTTTGCCATAGCGGAAACGATGTTTTTCATGCGCTCGTTGCAGGCTTGATCGATTTCAGCCAAGTGCTTGAACAGCGTTCCCTCCAGCACATAGTTGTTGTAGAGGATTTTACGGTACTCTTTCAGATAGCTGCGGCGCATACGCCCGTATTTGCCTATCTGATAATTGCCGGTGTCCGGCAGGACGAGGTTAGGGATAAGATAATCGCCCACTTGACGATATGTACCGCCCATTTCTTCAAAGATGGATTTCATAGAATATCAGCTCCTTTTATGTTGGTTTTCAGCGGTTATAAGGATTTCTGCTCCTTTCTTACAACTGCTTTTCAATTCACCACAAATGAGCCGCAGTCATATGTATTAGGTGGCAGAAACCACCCTTTACATATTAACTCTTGGTTGGATATGGAATTGCTCTCGCCCTGTAACTCATCGTCCCGGCTCAGGCGC
>ENA-OPDG01002110-OPDG01002110.1-human-gut-metagenome-genome-assembly--contig:-NODE-2110-length-11770-cov-5.250704_pt1 | contig 11770 bp, 9 predicted proteins | sample MGYA00241259_ERZ501498 | MGnify/ENA primary metagenome ERZ501498 (study PRJEB25962, sample SAMEA2042582) | human gut metagenome | biome: human gut; feature: human-associated habitat; material: faeces... | reverse complement strand
CCGGGCGGATTCGGGACTTTAACCCGTTAGAAACGTGCGCCGCTAGGCACACATAAAAAGTGGGAACCGAAACATACGGTTCCCACTAAAGGAGGAGTTAAAATATTTTTATGATAATTTCCAGATTTCTTTGTTGTACTGCTCAATCGTTCTGTCAGATGAGAAGAAACCTGCCTTGCTAATGTTGATCAGTGCTTTCTTTGCCCATGCCTTGCGATCGGTATAAGCTGTATAAGCTTTCTCTCTGGTTGCAATATATTCCTCGAAATCCGGGAATGTCATAAACCAGTCTTTGTTTAACAACTCATTGTACAGACGCTCTAAGTTCTCACTGCATCCTACAGACTTTACAGTGTCACTTACAATAAAGTCAACGGCTCTCTTTAACTCAGAATCTTTCTCATAGTAGCTTCTGGAGTTGTAATCGCCTCTTGCATAGCGGTCGATAACAGTCTGGGAATCCTCACCGAAGGTAAAGATATTCTCATTTCCAACCAGCTCTGCGATCTCAACATTTGCCCCGTCCATAGTTCCAAGTGTCAGTGCTCCGTTTAACATGAACTTCATGTTACCGGTTCCGGATGCTTCCTTGGAAGCCAGGGAAATCTGCTCGGAAATATCACATGCCGGAATCATCTTTTCAGCCATGGTTACATTGTAGTTTTCTACCATAAATACCTTTAAGTATGGGCTGACTTCCGGATCATTGTTGATGATCTGCTGTAAGCAGAGAATCAGGTGAATGATATCCTTTGCGATAATATATGCAGGTGCTGCCTTTGCTCCGAAGAATACCGTGATCGGAGTTGCCGGCTTCTTTCCTTCCTTGATCTCGAAATATTTATGGATGACATAGAGTGCATTCATCTGCTGTCTCTTGTACTCATGCAGTCTCTTTACCTGAATATCATAGATGGAATTTTCATCAATATCAAATCCCTGTTTCATCTTCAGGTAATTCTTCAGATCTGCCTTCTTTCCGGCCTTTACTGCAAGGAGACGGTCGAGAACGGCATCATCGTTTACGAAATTGCCAAGTTTCTCCAGCTCATTGGCATCCTTCTTCCAGCCATCGCCGATCAGGTCAGTAATCATTGCGGAAAGTTCCGGGTTGCAGGACATGAGCCAGCGGCGGAATGTGATTCCGTTTGTCTTATTGTTAAACTTCTCCGGATAGAGCTTGTAGAAGTTATTTAACTCACTGTTCTTTAAGATCTCTGTGTGCAGGTATGCAACACCGTTAACACTGTATCCGTAGTGGATATCCATATGTGCCATGTGTACCAGACCGTCTTTGATAATATAGGTGCTTTCATCGGAAACCTTTGCACGTACACGGTTGTCCAATTCGCGGATGATCGGCATCAGCTGAGGAACTGCTTTCTCAAGGAATCCGATCGGCCATTTTTCAAGTGCTTCTGCAAGGATTGTGTGGTTGGTGTATGCACAAACCTTAGATACAATAGATACAGCCTCATCCATAAGAATTCCACGCTCCTGTAACAGACGGATCAGCTCCGGGATAACCATGGACGGATGGGTATCGTTGATCTGAACGGTCGCATAATCTGCCAGATCATGCAGGTTTGATCCCTTCTCAACTGCCTCATCAAGAATCAGTCTTGCGGCATTGCTTACCATGAAATACTGCTGATATACTCGCAGAAGACGTCCCTTATCATCGGAATCATCCGGATACAGGAATAAGGTCAGGTTCTTTGCAATGTCATCTTTGTTAAAATCAATGGTATCTCCGACAATGCTCTCATCCACCGTTTCGATATCGAACAGACGAAGCTTTGTCGTACGGTTGTTGTATCCGACAACATCAATGTTATATAATCTGGACTGTACGGTAAATCCGCCGAACTGTACCGGATAGGTGATATCGGTCTTTGTCAGCCAGCTGTCCGGTGTGATCCATGGGTTTGGAGTCTCTTTCTGCAGATTATGATCAAATACCTGTTTGAACAATCCGTAGTGATAATTTAATCCGACACCGTCACCGTTTAATCCGAGTGTTGCGATGGAATCTACGAAACATGCTGCCAGACGTCCAAGTCCGCCATTTCCGAGTGAAGGCTCAAGTTCGATCTCCTCAATCTCACCGATATTCTTTCCGGATGCTTCAAGTTCGGATTTTACACTGTCATAAATGCCAAGGTTGATCAGGTTGTTGGACAAAAGCTTTCCGATCAAAAACTCTGCTGAGATGTAGTACAGCTTCTTCTTTCCCTCATTGCTGACCTTGTCCTCTGCCATCTGCTTTGTCATGTCAAGAAGTGCATAATAAATTTCTTCATTGGAACACTTCTCAATGGTCTTGTTATACTTCATGGATACTGCTTTTGCTAAAGTCATGTATTTTCCCTCCCACAAGATTTCGTGTTGTTTTGATGTACTCAGTATATGATTTTTTCCTGCTGATTTCTTGTCGTATTCAAGCAAAAACTGATACTATTCTATCATTTTTCATATTCAAATAACGCCCAGCTGTTAAATTCCACCAATTTCGTGCCACCTGTCTTAGTACATTTCCACAGTGCCTGCATATCCTGTGTTTTCGCCTGTTTCATGCGTTTTCTGTCGTTTTTGTCCTTTACAGTCATAGGACAATTCTGCTAAAATAAAGATATGAATATACTTGAATATGAAAATTATCACGAAACCATCACACATGGGGATATCATCTTCCCTTATAATACATATCTATGCTCGATCCCACTGGATTTTCCGCGTGTACCGCTGCACTGGCACGATGAACTGGAACTGATCTACATCAAAAAAGGGATGGGACGCATTACGGTAGATTTCCGGGAATACAAAGTAAAAGGTCCAACTCTGGTTCTTATTCTTCCGGGACAGCTCCACTCCATTGACCAGCTGGAAGATGCCTTCATGGAATATGAAAATATCATCTTTAATCCGAGTATGCTGATTCCACGGCAGAACGATGTGACTGCCACCGATTTTCTTCTTCCTCTTATGAGCGGAAAAGTCACGGTTCCAACCATCTTCACCCCTGTCTATCCTTATTACACAGATGTCATCATGCCAATTGATGCCTGTGACGAAATCAGCAAGACCAAACCACAGGGCTATGAACTGTACATCAAAAGTCAGTTGTACCAGTTTTTCTTTATTTTAGACAACCGCTGCCGGAACTTAACGACAGGCAGTAACCGCAAAACGCTTGATAAAATGAAAATTGTTTTAAAATACATTGAAAATAATTACATGCAAAAAATAACGATTGCCGACATCGCGGCAACCGTTGATTTTTCCGAATCTCATTTTATGCGGTATTTCAAAGAAACTATGGGAACGTCTTTCGTGGACTATCTGCGGGACTACCGCCTGACAATCGCCTCGCGTCTGCTGACAACTTCCGACTCCTCCATTCTGGATATTGCGGCGGAATCCGGTTTTGAAAATCTTTCCTATTTTAACCGGGTGTTCAAACAAAAATACAACATGACACCGCGCCAGTTCCGGAAAGAAAGCCAGTAATTTTTCCGGCATAGCCGGTGAAAACCACACTAAAAAAACAAAGAAAAAAACGCAGCAAAAAGAAATCCCGCCACTACATCACTGATAAAGTGCACTCCGGAAACTACCCGGATCCATGCAATAGCAACTGTCATAAGCAAAAATACAATCCCCACAGCCGGGCACACAAACCAGAACGTAAACGCAATCACTGCCGCGGAAAACACATGCCGGCTCGGCCAGGAATGTCCTTTCGTATCTTTTGGAATCACAGATGGCAGTTCAAATATTTCATACGGCCGTTTCCGGTTGATCCAGACCCGCACAACCGTCACAATAATAAATCCGTCCAGCGGCACACAGATGGCTTTATATAGCCGCATATCCTTCTGCCACAGCAGCCACAGAAGCAGGCATGGATATGCCACAAAAATCACAACCGTCAATATTTTATTTGCTCTATGTAACGCCCGCGCACGTTTCGGGTCATCCCGAAACGGCTGGGTCATTTTAACGTAAGTTTCTTTTTTCATAGGTAATCCTGTCTAACGTCCGGTATTGGTCTTACCGCCATTGTTTGTGTCTGCATCCGGATCTACCGCGTCAATTGCATCATCCACGCCATCTGCCACAGCATCACCGGCATCTTTCACACCATCCACGACATCTTTTCCCACATCCCCGATATCTTTTCCGACATTGCCATCGTTTTTGGAATTTCCGGCATCCGTATTATTGTCTGTTGTACCATTTCCAGTCGTATTGTCCGTTCCCGGAATGTTTTCCTGTGTAGTAACCTGTGTATTGGAAGTATCGTTTACACCATTGTTCGTTCCGTCATCATTTGCTGTACCACAGGCCGCAAACAGACAGATCCCTGCTGCAAGCATTCCGCCCATCATCAGAACTTTTAATTTTTTCATCACACATATCTCCTTTTATTTGATCTACAAAGCTAGTGTGTGCAAAATTCCCATTTATTATACAACAGAATTTTCCAGATTTGCTAGTGCTTTTTCATCTTTGGCTGGCAGAGCAGGGAGGCAATATAAGAAAAAACGAGTGCTGCGGAAAGTCCTGCCGCACAGTTTTTAAAGCCTCCCAGAAAAATACCGATAAATCCTTTCTTGTCCACCATCTCTTTGACACCCTTCCAGAGATTGTTTCCAAATCCCAGAAGCGGCACATTCGCGCCCGCCTGCGCCCATTTGGAAAACGGCTCATAGATCCCCACAAATCCAAGGATGGCCCCAAGGCAGACCAAAAGAACCATGATACGTCCCGGAAGCATTTTTGTTTTTTCCATCAGGATCTGTGACAGTGCACAGATCATTCCCCCTGTTACAAATGCAATTACATACTGCATATCCTTATCCCTCCTTTTTTGCGGATGAAATACAGCTTTCCAGCACAACACCGTGTGCAATCCCCGGTATTGTCTGTCCTTCATTGAAACTGACCGTAGAAAGCAGTGCGCCTGTCGGCACAAAAAGTATTCTTTTCAATTCCCCGCTTGCCAGTTTTGGCAGAAAATGCGCACTCAGCACCGAGGCTGCACATCCGCATCCCGATCCTCCGGAACCGGTTCCCTGTGTCTGTGAATCAAAAATTAACATGCCACAGTCCTCATGCTGCTTGCGGATATCCATGCCTTTTTTCAGCAGCAGATCAAACAGAATCTGCTGACCGACTTCTCCCAGATCTCCCGTGATAATCCGGTCGTAATCTTCCGGTTTTCGTTTAAAATCCGTAAGATTCTGTGCAATCAGCTCGGCGGCTGCCGGTGCCATCACGGCTCCCATATTCATGGAATCCTTGATTCCGTAATCTACAATCTTTCCGGTTGTGACTCCCGCCACCTTTGCCAGCGGCTGCTTCGCATCCTTTGACAGAATAAATGCACCGCCTCCGGTCACTGTCCATGTGGCACTTACCGGACGCTGATTTGCGTATTCCAGCGGAAAACGGAACTGTTTTTCCGCACTGGCAAAATGGCTCGAAGTGACTGCAGCCACGCGATCCGCATATCCGGCCGCTACCGTCATTGCAGAAAGTGCCAGCGCTTCTCCACATGTGGAACATGCCCCGTACAGTCCAAACAGTGGAATTTCAAACGTTTTCAGTCCAAATGATGAGGCAATCAGCTGTCCAAGCAGATCTCCGGCAAACAGATACCGCATATCTTCCGGCTTTTGATCTGCTTTCCCGAGGGCAAGCGTCAATGCTTCTTTCTGCAGACTGCTCTCTGCGGCCTCCCATGTCTGCTGACCAAATTTATCATCCGGTCCGATACAGTCAAATGCATCTGCCAGGGGACCTTCCCCCTCTTTGGTTCCAACCACAGATGCTGTTCCAATAATAAAAGGAGCCTTTGCAAAGCAAAGACTCCCTGATCCAACCTGCTGATCCATACTGTCTCTCCTTACTTTGTTTTTCTGATAGTATGTACAGGTCATGCTGTTTTATTCTGCTATAATGGTATACAGTGTCATGAAACAGAGAGCTTCAGCGTAAGCAGCACAATTTTAAAATTTTAATGTTCTATAATCCAGATAATGTCCTCATTACCAGATCTACATCCTTGTTTTCAAGTTCCTGTATAATATGTAAATATGTTTTCTGGGTAGTAGTCATACTGGCATGTCCCAAGCGTCTTGCTACACTGGCAATGGATACTCCTGCAAATAATAACAGTGATGCATGTGTATGTCGAAGCCCATGAATTGAAATCACTGAAATACCACAATCCCTGCAATGCCTCGCAAGAACATCATTAACCGTTGAATTATATATTTTTTCTTCTCCTACAAAAATCGGCTTATCCTCCGGCAGATTTTTAACCAATTCAGAGAACTTTACAACAATTTGCCAATCTATTTGTATTTTTCTGACCGATGACTTGTTTTTAGTAGGTAAAAAACCACCTGTTCCTTTATAATCCCAGGTTTTGCTTACCGATAATGTCTGCCTTGCAAAATCAAAATCTGCTGGAGTAATTGCAAGTGCTTCTGAAAAACGCATACCCGTTTTGGCAACCAATAGAATAAACCAATCCCAATTTGGTTTTTCCTTTATGTCAAGATGTGCAATCAATGTATGAAGTTCAAACTGATTGAGATATTTAATCTTTTTTACTTTTGGTGTTTTTCCTTTAATAATTGCTTTTCTTGTAGGATCTCTTTCTATCAGTCCCTCATCAACGGCATCCAGAATTGCTCCTTTCAACTGATGATGAAAATCAAGTGTTGTCTGTCTTTCATGTTCTTTTGCATAATCATTTAAAAGCTGCTGATACATCGTTCTTGTAAGTTCAGATACTTTCAAATCCGGCACCAGTTTTTCTACCCACTTTTGTGTCATTCGGTATTTTGCCAAAGTTGCTTCTCTTATGGCATCCTTCTTATATACATTAACCCATTCCTTATAATAATTACAGAAAAGTTCTGTGGTGTTCTCATCATTTCGCATAAGCACCTCCGTTTCCTGTACTACTTACGCTGATAAGAACAGTAAAGAATATTTATATATACAAATCAATCCTAATGGTTCATAAGAGGTTTAATTTCTTCATCCAGAGTTTTTCTTAACTCAGCAATCATCATTGTATAATATTTAAATTTTGGAATTGCTCTCTCCTGTACTTCTTTGTAACTGGTAAAATTTGCTGTCTCTTTAATTGCACTCTCATTCGGGATCTCTCCATTTCGATAATGCATTGCCGCATACATAACATCATCTTTAGACGTATACCATGTAATACAAAAATCTGTAACTACTTTTTCAATACACTCTTGTTTCATATTTTCAACAATATTCAGAATGGACTGTCCTTTATACTTATTTACATCCTGCTCAATTTCTCCAATTAAAGTGGTCATTATCTCAGCTACTTTCGGATTATCTTTTCTGAGTTCTTCCACATATTGCTTTACCTCATCCATCTGCTTTTGTTTCTGTTCCTGTGTAACATCCTGTGATTCTTCATCTGGTGATACAATGTTCTGGATCAGATTGATAATATACTCATAATCAATCTTTGTATGACTGTATGCCATTAATTCATAATCTTCATCTACGACAGGCACTCCCGGATCATCAATTTGACCATCGGTATCTTCTTTAATTTTCTCTTTTGCATTTAAGTACTGTCCTGCATAATCCGTATACTCATCTTCCGTAATACCATATCCAGCCAGCATATTATCTTCATACTGTGTAAATGATTTTAATTGCGCAAAAAACTTGTCAAAATCCTGAAACAGCTTAACAAATATTTTTTTCTCTTTTATTGACATTCCCGGAACTTCTTCCGGAGTCTCTGCAGATATTCGAAGTGCTTTTAATGACTTGCGAAATGCCGATTCCACCTCTTTCCAATCTGCCAGAAGAGCTGTTTGTGTACTTCCTGCAGAGTACAATCGTACCGCATTGTCAACACTCTCCTTAAATAATTTGGGTGCCTGAAATGTAACAATCTGACCATATACTTTATTTTTATCATAAATACGATTTGTTCTGGAAAATGCCTGAATCAAATCGTGCGGTCCCATTGGCGGTCTGTCAATGAATATCGTTGACAGACACGGTGCATCAAAACCGGTCAGGAGTCGATCGACTACAATCACCAGATCCAGCTGCTCATTTCTGCTCTTATATTTTGCATCCTTCCTTGCAAGACGCTTATTCAGATTTCCATTGTATCCCTGTATTTGAGAAATCTCATATTTTGTTCCAAACATTTTATTGTAATCATCTAATGATTCCTGCATCTTCTGCTGATTTACATGGGAACCTTCTTCGTTTTCTGTTACGGAATAAGTAATTGCAAACTTTGGGAAATCCGGTAATACCTGTTTTATTTTTTCATCTATTTTAAGTGTTGTCTTCCCTTCCTTTACCATTTTCAACAAATCATAATATTTTTGTGCCAATTGGATGGAACTCGTTGTAAGTAACCCCTCATATGTCTTTCCTTTTCCATTTTGAAATCCCAACTTATAATAAGATTTATTCAAAATCACCTCGAGTACTTTCAACATATGACTTTCGGTTACATAAAGATTACTGTCCGTTTCATCCTTTTTATTTTTTGGTCCATTATGTTCCACCTGAAATCCTAAAACAGCATTATCATGAATGGCATTCTGAATCGTATATTTATGCAGGCAATCTCCATATAATTCCTGTGTAGTACGGGGCAGATCTCCCATCTGTGGATATGGATTTTCCGCAAACCGGGGAGTGCCTGTAAATCCATACCATAAGGAATTTCCAAAAAATCTTTCTATTTCCCGCTTTGTTCCAGGAGTGACAGCTCTATGACATTCATCTACAACAAATGCAATTTTCAGGTTTTTAATTTTGTGATATTCCGGTGTACCTTCCTGCAATTTTCTGGTAATTAATCTCTGCAATTTCTGGATCGTTGTCACAATCACCTGACGATCATCTGATTTCAACTTTTTCTTTAAATCAAACACATTGTCTGTCTCATCTACATCTATAAGATCATTATTCGCATATGCCTGAAATGCCATGGTGGTCTGCGTATCCAGATCTTTTCGATCAATTAAAAAGATAGCTTTATCAATCGCTGGAATATCCATTAACAAATTTCTGGTAGCTTTATAAGAAGTTAAGGTTTTTCCTGATCCAGTTGTATGCCATACAAAACCAGATTTTCCAGTCTTAGAAGCATCACGAATTGCTTCTATTGCATGGATCTGATAAGGGCGCAACAAAATTAAACTCTTTGCCTCTTCATCCAATACTGTATATCTCGCGATCATCTCATGCGCCTCCGGAATACGAAGCACACTTTTTGCAAAATCAAGGTAATCAGAAACTGCGTTATTTTCCTTATCCAGCCATCCACTGATAAACTTCGGGTTCAATTCGGTATCACTTGCAGCTGAAAAATATTTTGTATCAACCCCGTTGCTGATTACAAACATCTGTACGGCTGAGAATATTCCCGTAAATTTTCCCTCTCCAATATATTTTTTAATCTGCCGGAATCCATCCATATAAGAATGCTGCTTATTTTTCAATTCTATATGAATCATCGGCAATCCATTGATCATAAGAGTAACATCAAATCTTCGATCTCTTGCATTTACACTACTATCCTCATCCATTTTTAACGCATTGTACTGATTAATCACCTCATAAACACTGCTGCCACCTGCAATATGCTCATGATTCATCACAACAAGATGCAACCGTTCGGTATCCCTTTGTACGTGTACCATTACTTTTCCATTTTCACCAACTAACCATTCGCCAGCCTTATAGAATGATGAAAACTGCAGTTGATTCTTTACCTGTTCAAATTCTACATCCGAAAGTGGTTCTCCATTTAAACGTTCCTTATTATTCTGTTCAAGAATATATCTGAAATTCTTCCAAAGATCTGCTTCTGTTTTTAAGTCTTCGCGATACGTCCATTGTGAATCACCATAAATCAGTTGTTCAATAAGTTTCTGCTCTATCACGGACTCTAATTCTGCCATAATAGCCTCCTTTTTGGGTGTGTTTATATCGGTTGTTATGTATTTCATTACATTTTTTGCGCAAAATAGCTTATACTGGTGAAGAGTGATGAGGTGGTCAAGGTTCTCAAAATATGCGGCGATCTTCTCCTGCTCCTGGATAGAAGGAAACGAAACTTCTATATTCTTCAACTTTTCAAAATAAAGATTCGTGACGCTTCCACCCTCCACTCTCATAGCAAATTCATTCTGCAATGTAGCATTAAACATTGTTGCTGTAAACAATGGATTGTTATCCGTGTTGAATACAGAAATCATTTCACCAATCGCAACATCCGGCATAGATAGCCATGTGCAGTGGTTATAGTCCATAGGATCTTCCCCAACTCGTGGAATTAAAACCTCTGTTCCTTTACTAAATCTAAGATTTTCTGGCGGCATATTTGTATAGGAGTAAACTCTGTCTATTTTTGCTCCAAATTTCGTATAAAGTTCTCCATATCGAATACACGGAATGGTTGCATCCTCTGTTACTGACCATTTAGGACAGCTTCTTCCGTAATAGAAAGTTCCCCAGCCATCTAACTTACGCTGTTCCCAAGCGTCCAGCGCAATATCGATAAATCTATAACACTTACGTTGGTGAAGAGTAATCATCTCATCAAGAGACTTAAAATATGCACCTATCTTCCCCTGTTCTTCCTGTGATTTAGGATAATCAATATCTGTATTCTGCATAGCAGATTTTGAAATTGATGTCACTTTAATGCCCTGCATCAAAGGTATCAACTGATTGTGATATGCACCAGAATTTAGATAATATCCCAAATATCCAGAAGCAAATTTTTCTATTGGTCTGTATGGAATGGTATGAAGACCAGACAACACAACTTCATCATTTAAGCCCGCTATTTCACTGCATTTTCCAACAGTTGAGTCCTCAGCTGTATCGGCAACAATCACATCTCCATTTTGCAAGAAGGAGGCTTTATATTTTGATAAAACATTTTCATCTGTTATCATTGGAAGTTTCTCTTTTCTTACGTCTAAAACCTCTCCAAACTTGATAAGTACATCCCCATAATGTACATTTTTTGCAATGCCTGACTCGTCCGATAAATTGGCTCTGGAAAGTGTGTTATTCTGCAAGCTAAGCAGTACATTCCCCAACCTACGCTGTTCCCAAGTTTTCTCTTATATTTTTCTTTTTATAAAAACTTACGATAATATAAAGTGTTTAACAAAAATACCGTATCTCTCCAAAATACTCAAACCATTTTTGTTTTACCTCATCACTTCTTGCTTCAATAATCCTTACAATATTTCTCAAAGCAACTGTTGGAATATTTGATATGTTATTCACAACAATACATTTTCCGGCAGATGTAATCCACACTTTCGTTGCATTCTGATGTGGACGTCCTTCTGCAATATGCACATGTATCGGTTCCAACGGTTTCCCTTCATTTGCCCAAAAATATATCCAGTAGGCTCCTACCTTAAAAACCTGAGGCATGCTCAAATCCCCCTTCTTTTGCGAATTCCATAATCAAATGTGCCGTTGATTTTATAATTTCCATAAATTCTTCAACCTGTTTATCTGAATATCCATTGATTTCTTTTATTTCATAAGTCGGCAAATAACATGTCATATTATGAAATCCATCTTTTTTATCTGGTGTCTCAATATAAACTTTTACTGTTCCATCTGCATTCATATCAGAATGCACAATTTCTGTTTCATCATTTAACGTCATAAACGGATACATCATAATTCTTACCTTCTTTCC
>ENA-OPDG01002102-OPDG01002102.1-human-gut-metagenome-genome-assembly--contig:-NODE-2102-length-11800-cov-2.786803_pt1 | contig 11800 bp, 7 predicted proteins | sample MGYA00241259_ERZ501498 | MGnify/ENA primary metagenome ERZ501498 (study PRJEB25962, sample SAMEA2042582) | human gut metagenome | biome: human gut; feature: human-associated habitat; material: faeces... | reverse complement strand
AAGCCGCCACAGCCCATCCCCTTCCCAAAACACCTTCTGAAGTGGGGGTATCTCACTATACGACTGAGGTACCCTAAGTATACGACTGAGGGTATCTAAGTATACGACTGAATAGGGCTCAGTATAGATTTCCCACCCACAGAACCACATCCGGAACAAGCGTTGGCAAAAAAACAGTTTATGGAAATTGGGAAATACCAAGTGAGATTATACCTGATTCGGCGATGAAAGTGCAGCTAAAATCTTCTTGAAACTTCGAGATTCTTGAAGAATCTATCATTCTCAGCAGCTTCCAATCACTCCCTCCAGCGTCTCTCCGTCGGCAAACAGCCTCCCATCCGCCTGCATCATCCGCTTCTTCAGGCGGAACTTCTGCTGGGACACGGAAGCGGGAGACACGGCAATGAGCGTGGCAATCTGTGCATTGCTGAAGTGCAGGCGGATAAGCATGCAGAGCTGGCTGTCGGCAGGCGTAAGCTGGGGAAAGCGCAGGACAAGGCGTTTGGAAGCGCCCTTGTATACTCTGTCAGTAAGCTTCTGCAAGTAGTCCCACTGGCTGTCCGCAAGGAATTTGGGCTGGATGCGCAACTGCTTCACCACTTCGTCTGCGTCTATCATGGCGGAAGCAAGCGCCTGCACCTGCCCGTCGAGCATCCGGACACGCTCGCCCTCTTTCCTCAACAGTTCCAGTTCGCGGGGCACAGGGTTGTCTTCATACTCCTTGAGACGGGCACGGAGTGACTCGTTTTCCTTATCCAGACGGCTGCCATGTTCCATGAGGTTTGTCAGCGAGCTATGCACTTCTTCGCGCTCTTCGTCGGTCAGCGACATCTCCTTCAGGCATTCTTCCAGTTCCTCGCGCTCGCGTTCATTGTTGCGCAAGCGCTGTTCGTTTTCACTCAGGGTGACAAGATAGTTACGGTGACTACGTTCTTTCTTGAAACGGATAAGGCTGAACAGCATAGCACCGGAAATGCTGAACATAATCACAGAAAACACTCCCCAGAAAAAACGTTCGTAACCACTGACCGGCTTCAGCCGCACATGCCTGCCATCGGAAAGCTCCTTTATCTGATTATACTCACGGTGCAAACCGGAAATCAGGCGGACGGCCCGGGCACTGTCGACAGCACCGCATTGCACCAACGAGTCAGCATGAGAAAGGGACTGTTCGTAGTTCATCAAAGTTCTATCGGCAGGTTTCGAGCAGGCTGTCAGCCCCAGAAGGAGAATCAGCAGGAGAAAAAGGAAGGTATGTTTCATCTTGAAATTTTGTGTTTATAATAAGCAAGGTGTAAAATCGGTAAGGAACGAGCTTACTTCAACAGTTTTCATAATCAATGCATATTAATCGTTGCAGAAACAAAGGTAACACTTTCTTCCCACAATAAATAAAGAGGTACAAAGTTTTTCATTACTTTGTACCTCCTCTTTTTCTTCGACTTGCATCATTTATAGCCGTGAGTCAGCAAAAATCGTATAGCTTAGAACTCGCTCGTAAAGTGGAACTTGATATGCTTGAAGTCCATCTGCGCCATCTGCAACACATATCCGCTGTCCGCCAGGAACACATCCCTACCCTCGCGGTCTTTCGCCATGTACTGGTATTTGCGCTTCTTGAAGGCTTCCAGTTCAGCCGCATCATCGCTCTCAATCCAGCAGGCTTTATACAGACTGAGCGGCTCCCAACGGCACTTCGCACTGTATTCGTTCTCCAGACGATACTGGATGACCTCGAACTGCAACTGCCCCACCGTACCGATAATCTTACGCCCGTTGAACTGGTTGACGAACAACTGCGCCACACCTTCGTCCATCAACTGGTCGATACCCTTGGCAAGCTGTTTCTGCTTCATCGGGTCGGCATTCTCAATGTACTTGAACATCTCCGGCGAGAAACTCGGAAGCCCCTTGAAGTGAAGCGCCTCGCCTTCGGTCAGCGTATCGCCAATCTTGAACGTACCGTTATCCGGCAGGCCGATAATATCTCCCGCCCAAGCCTCATCGACAGTTGTCTTGCGCTGCGCCATGAACTGCGTAGGCGACGAGAAACGCATCGTCTTGCCATGACGTACATGCAAGTACGGGGCATTGCGTACAAACTTCCCGGAGCAGATTTTGCAGAAAGCGATACATGAACGGTGATTCGGGTCGATATTGGCGGTTATCTTAAAGATGAATCCGGTAAATTTAGGTTCTTCCGGCTCCACCTCACGTTCTTCCGCCTTCACGGAACGGGGACTGGGAGCAATCTCCACAAAGCAATCCAGCAGTTCCTGCACACCGAAATTATTCAGTGCCGAACCGAAGAACACAGGAGCCAGCTCACCCTTCAGATATTCCTCCTTATCGAATTCGGGGTAAACACCGTCTATCAGTTCCAATTCTCCGCGCAGCTTGTCGGCCAGTTGGGCACCAATCCGGTTGTCCAATTCCTCGGTATGGATGTCCACTTCCACCTTCTCCGTCACTACCTGCTTGCTGGGCTGGTAGAGGTTGAGGTTATGCTCGTAGATATTGTAGACACCCTTGAAACGGACACCGCTCTCGATAGGCCACGTCAAGGGACGCACGTGGATGTGCAGTTCCTCCTCCAGCTCGTCCAACAGGTCGAACGGGTCTTTGGCTTCACGGTCCATCTTGTTGATGAAGATAATCACCGGCTCCATCAGCTTACGTGTCTGCGTTTCCACACCTTTCGCACCGTCCACCACGATGATAACGCTATCCACGGCCGTCAGCGTGCGGTAGGTATCTTCAGCAAAGTCCTGGTGACCCGGAGTATCAAGGATGTTGACCTTGTAGTCATGGTAGTCGAACTCCATTACAGAAGTGGTAACGGAAATACCACGCTGTTTTTCAATATCCATCCAGTCCGACGTTGCCGTCTTCTTTATCTTATTGCTCTTTACGGCACCCGCCACCTGGATTTGTCCACCAAAAAGCAACAGCTTCTCGGTCAATGATGTCTTACCGGCATCCGGATGCGCAATAATCGCAAACGTTCTCCGTCTCTCTATTTCGTTGTTATTGGCCATATATCAATTAGTCAGTAATAATCACTCTTCCAAATTCTTCATGCAGACGGCAAGGCTCGCCTCCCAATGGGGTATATCGATGCCGAATGTCTTCTTTATCTTTGTCTTGTCCAACACAGAATAATGCGGACGCGGTGCCTTGGCAGGGAATTCGTCCGTATGCAGCGGACTTACCTTGCAGCTCTTGATACCTGCCAGACGATGGATAGCCAACGTAAAATCATACCACGAGCAGACTCCCTCGTTGCTGAAGTGATAGATGCCGGGCACGATTCCCTGGCTGATAGCCGCAAAGATGGCGCGTGCCAAATCATTGGCGTATGTCGGCGTACCTATCTGGTCGAATACAACTCCCAGCGTCTCGCGCTCGCGTCCCAAACGGAGCATCGTCTTCACAAAATTATTTCCATAAATGGAATAGAGCCACGCCGTACGGATAATCATGGCACGGCTGCAATGCTTCATCACCGCCTGCTCACCCGCCAGTTTGGTAAAACCATATACTGAATCGGGACAAGTAGCCGCCTCTTCCGTATAGGGGATGTGTCCGGTTCCGTCAAAAACATAGTCGGTAGACACTTGTATCAATGCAGCACCGCAAGCTTCGGCAGCGGCAGCCAGATAGCCCGGAGCGACATGGTTCAGCTTGTCGCAAAGCTCCTGATTGTCTTCCGCCTTGTCTACAGCCGTATAAGCGGCGCAATTCACGATTACATCTATCCGGTTGTCCTTCACAAACCCATGCACAGATTGTTCGTCGCAAATGTCCAATTCCTGCACGTCAGTGAAAAAATAAGCATGTTGTCCGTTTTCTTTCGACAACACTCGCATTTCATTGCCAAGTTGACCGTTGGCACCGGTTATCAGAATATTCATTTAATAAAGTTACACTTATATATAGAATGTTACGATGAACAATATTTTCCTCCATAATTATCAATTATCCATCAACTCCAATTCTCCCCGCTTCTCCTTGTCATAATAGTTGGCAAGCAACGAGACGAAACCGCTGATGGCCTCCATAGCCTTTGCCGTGCCCTGACTGATTTCCTTCTTCTGCAAGCGCAACAGCAGCACTCCATAAAGCGCCTCGAAACAAGTGTCTACCTCAGGCTCCTCTTTCCGGCCGCTCTTCTGGCGCAGCTCCACGATAAAAGGCAGTGCCTTGAAATAAGCCGCATTATAGAACGGATATTTCGTAGAAGCCAGCAATTCGCCATGCAGCTCCGTCAGGTTCAGAATGACATTCCGGTTGATTTGCAGATGTCCTTTTTCCGTTACGCCTTCCGCACGCATCATATCTGCCAGATTTCCATACCATTCTTCCAACGCAGGCCGTTCCTCCTCCGGATAGCGCAAAATGATGTTCTGGCGTATCCGGTCTATGTCACAGCCGTTGGCACGGAGCAAATCCTCCACCTGCCACATATATATAAGGTATTCGGCTATATTCTTCTCTTTCAGTTGTTGCGCAATCTTCACGATAAAATGTATGAATTATGAATTTTCACCTTTCCATTCAATACAGCGATTCACCCATCAGCGTAAACACCAATCCCACCACAGACACCACAATGACAATGCTCCCGATAATACGGTTCAGCATCCAGATGCCACGCAAGTTGAATTGTGTACGGACTTTATTGACAAAAAAGGTAATGCCAAACCACCATGCCAAAGCGCCCAATGCGATGGCCAAGTATCCGGTAACGGCCTCGAATACCAGCACTCCCTCACTTACAAAAGCGAAGCGGGCGAAAAGGCCTACAAAAAGGAATATAATCAGAGGATTGGAAAGCGTGACGGCAAACGCCGTTATGAAGTTATGAAAATAGGAACCCTTGTTGATGGATACCGGACGGATGGACTGTACCGGATTGCTGCGGAACGTATAAACGCCAAACGCCAACAGAAGAATGCTTCCGAAAAGTTGCAGGTAAAAGATGTTCTTGTTGACATAATCAAAAACGAAACTCATCCCGTAGCCCGTCAGCAAAGCATATGCAATATCGCTTAGCGAAGCTCCTATCCCCGTTACGAAACCATACCACCGTCCTTTATTCAAAGTACGCTGAATACACAATACTCCTACAGGACCCAATGGCGCGGACACAATGACGCCGATAATGAACCCCTTCCACAATATGTCAAATATGGTCTCTATCTGAATCATGGCTGCAAATATCGGACTTTTTTATGAGACGAACGAATAGTGTTAACGTTTTTTCGACGGAAAAGGATTTTAAGAAGTAAAGATTATCCATTTTACATATTATTCCGTATATTTACCTCCGAACTTAACAATACCCCCTTATGAAACGAATAAAAAAAACTCTAACACTCGTTTCCATGGCCGTCTTACTACTGACGGCATGCGAAGCCCCCAAGGAACTCGGTGTGGTTCCATATCCGCAGTATGCCCAAACAACGTCAAAAACAGTCGAACTGCCATCTACGGTAACCTTCTCGACCAATCTGGCGAAATCCGACATGAATGACTTGCTGGCCTATCTGCCGGACTTTGCCATCCCCATGAAGCTTGTCGACAAGAACCCTTTTGTAACGATAGAAATAACGGACGCAACGGATAATCCAATCGCTGCCGAAGGCTACAACCTGACAGTCAGCAAACAAGGTGTAAACATTCAGGCCTCCTCCGCAGCAGGTGCCTTCTATGGACTGCAAACCCTGGCACAACTTGCCCGTAACGGGAAGGAACTGCCAGTCACGACCATCAAGGACGAACCCAGATTCCCCTATCGTGGGCTGCACCTGGATGTTTCAAGACACTTCTTTAACACGGACTATGTCAAGAAACAAATAGACCTGGTAGCCACCTACAAAATCAACCGCCTGCATTGGCATCTGACCGACGGCGCCGGATGGCGGCTGGAGATTCCGGGCTATCCTCGCCTGACAGAATTCGCAGCCTGGAGAAAAGCCGCCAATCTGCAGGATTGGGGGAAATATGACCATCACTTCTGCGAGAAGGATGAAGAAGGAGCCTATGGAGGCTACTATACGGAAGCGGATGTACGTGAGGTTCTGGAATATGCCCGCTTGAGGCATGTCACCGTTATCCCCGAAATAGAAATGCCGGGACACTCGGGAGAAGTACTGGCAGCCTATCCACAGCTGTCCTGTACCGGCAAGCCTTATACATCCGGTGAAGTCTGTATCGGAAACGAAGAGACCTTCAAGTTCTTCGAAGATGTGCTGGATGAAGTGATACGGCTGTTCCCTTCCCGGTATATCCATATTGGAGGTGATGAAGCCAGCAGACGCCACTGGAAGGCATGCCCCAAATGCCAGAAGCGCATGAAGGAAGAAGGGCTCAAAGATGAAAGTGAGCTGCAAAGCTATATGATAGTCCGCATAGAGAAGTACCTCAACGACAAAGGGCGTGAAATCATCGGCTGGGACGAGATACTGGATGGAGGCCTGGCCCCCAACGCAACCGTCATGTCGTGGCGGGGTACGGAGGGTGGCATTGCCGCCGCCCGCATGGGGCATTACGCCATCATGACACCGGAGAGCCACTGCTATCTGGACCACTACCAGGATGACCCTGAGACACAGCCGCTGGCGTTTGGCGCCTGCATCCCCATCGGACAGACCTACTCCTACGACCCGGCTCCCGATTCATTGGGAAGTGATATCTGCAAATACATATTAGGCGTGCAAGGCAATGTATGGGCTGAATATCTGCCCACTTACGAACATGCCGAATATATGATATACCCACGCATCATCGCTCTGGCAGAAGTAGGCTGGACTCCCATGGAGAACAAGCATCCGGAGAGTTTCAAGAGACGTATCAACAACGAAATACGATACATCCGGACGAAAGGGTACAACCCGTTCACCTTGTCGGAACAAGTGCAGACCAGCCAGACCGTTGACTATGCCAAGAAAAAAATCATGCTGTCCCTCACCTCCGAAAAACATCCGATTGACATCCGCTACACAACGGACGGCTCCGAACCGACTGTATCTTCCAAGTTATACAAGAAACCGTTTGCCGTAAAAGACTCCATATTGCTGACCGCACGCCTTTTCGACGGAGAAAAGCCTATCGGAAAAAGCCTTCACCTGCGCACCGACTACCATAAGGGCATAGGCAAAAAGATAACCTATGCACCGGGCGGCAGATACTATCAGCATAAAGAAGTATACAAAGGCGGCGGTGACGCCGGTCTCCTCGACGGACTTCGCGGCGGCAAAAGCTACATGGACGGACGATGGCAGGGCTTCTGCCCCAATGATTTGGATGCCATTATCGACCTGGGCGAAGTGACCGCCATACATCGGGTCATGGCCAACTTCATGCAAATCCGTACCCCACAAGTATTTCTCCCTGCCAAAGTGGAAGTATGGGCATCTGTTGATGGCAAGAACTTCACCCTGCTGGGCAGTGATATCTGCAGCGAGGAAGAGGCCGGAAAGGACGTGATATTCCGTGATTTCGGCTGGATTGGCACCCCCACTGAGGCACGATATGTACGCTTCCATGCCATACAAGGGAAGAAGCAATTCTTATTTACGGATGAAATCGTCATACAATAACACACATCCGGTTTTTATGAAACAGAACAAAAAACGCATACGAGTAAAATTGCATGCGTTTTTTGTTTTCCTTTTTTTCTCCTCCCCACCGATTTTACGTATCTTTGCCCCCAAGAAGAAAAGATGAAGATACTCAAAGAAGTAACTTCAATCGTAAAATCGTAAATCGTAAAATCGTAAATATAACTATGATTCTTTTTTTCAGAACCCCATCCAAGAGTGTGATTGCCGTAGAATGTAATCACGAACTCCCCCAGGCAGACAGCGACAAACTCTGCTGGCTTTTTGGAGAAGCCACCCCCGAAAGTGAAGACAACCTGAAAGGACATTTCGTCGGCCCGCGCCGTGAGATGATTACTCCTTGGAGTACAAACGCCGTAGAAATCACCCAGAATATGGGGCTGGACGGCATCATACGCATCGAGGAGTACTTCCCCGTAAAAGATGAGAACGCAGACCACGACCCGATGCTGCAACGTATGTACAAGGGGCTGGACCAGAATGTATTTACAACCAACCGGCAGCCGGAACCGATTGTACACATCGAAGACCTGGAGGCATACAATGAAAAGGAAGGTCTGGCACTTTCCAAAGAGGAAATGGATTACCTCAAGAAGGTAGAGAAAGACCTCGGGCGCCCTCTGACAGACTCCGAAGTATTCGGCTTCGCGCAAATCAACTCCGAGCACTGCCGTCACAAAATCTTCGGCGGGACATTCATCATCGATGGAGTGGAACAGGAATCTTCACTCTTCCAGATGATAAAGAAAACTACACAAGAGAATCCCAACAAAATTATCTCTGCCTACAAAGACAATGTAGCCTTTGCCGAAGGTCCGGTTATCGAACAGTTTGCTCCGGCAGACCACTCCAAGCCCGACTATTTCCAAGTAAAGGACATCAAGAGTGTCATCTCCCTGAAAGCGGAAACACATAACTTTCCCACAACAGTAGAACCGTTCAACGGTGCGTCTACCGGTACGGGCGGTGAGATTCGCGACCGTATGGGCGGCGGTAAGGGCTCTTGGCCGATTGCCGGAACAGCCGTTTACATGACCTCCTACCCCCGTACGGAAGAAGGACGTCCCTGGGAAGAGATTCTGCCGGTACGCAAATGGCTGTATCAAACTCCCGAACAAATACTAATCAAAGCCTCCAATGGTGCCAGTGATTTCGGGAACAAATTCGGCCAACCGCTAATCTGCGGTTCCGTGCTCACTTTCGAACATAAGGAAAAAGATGAAGTCTATGGTTACGACAAAGTGATTATGCTTGCCGGAGGCGTAGGCTACGGTACCCAGCGTGACTGTTTGAAAGGTACACCGGAAGCCGGCAACAAAGTGGTTGTCATCGGTGGAGACAATTATCGCATCGGTTTGGGCGGCGGCTCCGTATCTTCCGTAGATACCGGACGCTACAGCAGTGGCATCGAGCTGAATGCCGTGCAACGCGCCAACGCCGAAATGCAGAAACGCGCCTACAACGTGGTACGCGCACTTTGTGAGGAAGAGACCAATCCGGTGGTTTCCATCCACGACCACGGCTCTGCCGGACATGTAAACTGTCTGTCCGAATTGGTAGAGGAATGCGGCGGTTTAATTGACATGAGCAAGTTGCCCATCGGTGACACGACTCTGTCTGCCAAGGAAATCATTGCCAACGAAAGCCAGGAACGCATGGGCTTGCTGATTCAGGAAGAGGCCATCGAACATGTACGCAAGGTAGCCGAACGTGAGCGTGCCCCGATGTACGTAGTCGGTGAAACGACCGGCGACCATCGCTTTGCCTTCCAGCAAGCTGACGGTGTACGTCCGTTCGACCTCGCCGTAGAACAGATGTTCGGCTCTTCCCCCAAGACCTATATGGTGGACAAGACCGTGGAACGTCACTACGAAATGCCCCAATACGAAGTTTCCCAACTACACGAATACCTCACCAATGTGCTCCAACTGGAAGCTGTGGCTTGTAAAGACTGGTTAACAAACAAGGTGGACCGTTCTGTAACAGGCAAGATTGCCCGCCAACAGTGCCAGGGTGAATTGCAGTTGCCTCTGAGCGATTGTGGTGTAGTAGCTCTCGACTATCGTGGCGAAAAAGGTATAGCAACTTCTCTAGGCCATGCTCCCCAAGCCGCCTTAGCCAATCCGGCCGCAGGCTCTGTTTTGTCGGTAGCCGAAGCACTGACTAATATCGTATGGGCCCCGATGGCGGAAGGATTGGACAGCATTTCCTTGTCTGCCAACTGGATGTGGCCATGCCGTGCACAGGAAGGTGAAGACGCCCGCCTGTACACTGCCGTAAAAGCCCTTTCCGATTTCTGCTGCTCATTGCAAATCAATGTACCGACCGGAAAAGATTCTTTGTCTATGACTCAGAAATATCCTAACGGTGAAAAGATCATCAGTCCGGGAACTGTCATCGTTTCTGCCGGCGGTGAAGTTTCGGATGTGAAGAAAGTGGTTTCTCCTGTATTGGTAAATGATGAAAAGAGCACTATCTACCATATTGATTTCAGTTTTGACAAGTTACGTCTGGGAGGTTCTGCTTTTGCACAATCACTGAACAAAGTAGGTGACGATGTACCGACTGTACAAAATCCTGAATATTTCCGCGACGCATTCCTGGCTGTACAAGAATTAGTAAATAAAGGTCTGATTATGGCCGGTCACGATATTTCTGCCGGTGGTCTTATTACTACACTGCTTGAAATGTGCTTCTCGAATATGGAAGGTGGTATGGAAATCAGCCTGAACAAGATTAAGGAAGATGACATTATCAAGATATTGTTCGCCGAAAATCCGGGTATTGTTATCCAGGTAAAAGATAAGCACAAAGAAGAAGTGAAAAAGATCTTGGAAGACGCAGGCATAGGCTACGTAAAATTAGGTAAACCGACTGAAGAACGGCATATCCTGGTAGAAAAGGGAGATGCGACTTACCAGTTCGGCATAGACTATCTGCGCGATGTATGGTATTCTACCTCTTACTTGCTAGACCGCAAGCAGAGCATGAACGGCTGCGCCAAAAAACGTTTCGAGAACTACAAGAAACAACCTTTGGAATTTGTATTCGACAAATCATTCACCGGCAAACTTTCACAATTCGACCTTAACCCCGACCGTCGTACTCCGACAGGTATCAAAGCGGCTATTATCCGTGAAAAAGGAACCAACGGCGAACGCGAAATGGCCTACATGCTCTATTTGGCAGGATTTGATGTGAAGGATGTAACAATGACCGATCTGGTCAGCGGACGTGAGACATTAGAGGACATCAATTTCATCGTATTCTGCGGTGGGTTCTCTAATTCGGACGTTTTAGGTTCTGCCAAAGGATGGGCCGGAGCTTTCTTGTTCAATCCCAAAGCCAAAGCTGCATTGGATAACTTCTATGCACGCAAAGATACATTGTCATTGGGCGTATGTAACGGCTGCCAGCTGATGATAGAATTAAACCTGATTAACCCAGACTTCACCAAGAAAGCGAAAATGCTGCACAATGATTCACATAAATTCGAATCCAAGTTTGTAGGTGTTACTGTTCCTATGAATAGAAGCGTCATGTTCGGTTCGTTAAGCGGAAGCAAGCTTGGCATCTGGGTAGCCCATGGAGAAGGTAAATTCTCATTGCCATATCATGAAGATAAATACAATGTTGTATTGAAATACTCATACGATGAGTATCCCGGCAATCCGAACGGTTCAGATTACAGCGTAGCCGGTCTGGCCAGTCCTGACGGTCGCCATTTGGCCATGATGCCTCATCTGGAACGCTCTTGTTTCCCATGGCAAAATGCTTATTATCCGGCTGATAGAATAAAGAACGATCAGATTACTCCATGGATGGAAGCATTTGTCAATGCTAGAAAATGGATTGAGATGAACAAAAAATAAAAACGATTTGTTATATTTACTAAAAAAGCGGTGAGTCATACTGATTACCGCTTTTTTTGTATATAACAGATTTTGATATGTTAAGGGAAATTACGAACTTTGTAAGGATTTTGCCTCCTAATAATATGAGAAGAATTCTTTTACTTATATGCCTTTTTGTTATTTTGGTAACACCTGCCGTTGCTCAACTATACCAGTATCTGGATACTCAGAATGGTTTGAGCAGCCGTAGAGTTTTATCTATACGAAAAGATAAAAAGGGCTATATGTGGTTTCTCACTCACGAAGGAATAGACAGGTACA
>ENA-OPDG01002092-OPDG01002092.1-human-gut-metagenome-genome-assembly--contig:-NODE-2092-length-11851-cov-2.084435_pt1 | contig 11851 bp, 13 predicted proteins | sample MGYA00241259_ERZ501498 | MGnify/ENA primary metagenome ERZ501498 (study PRJEB25962, sample SAMEA2042582) | human gut metagenome | biome: human gut; feature: human-associated habitat; material: faeces... | reverse complement strand
GCGCGACCCTCATGGAAGCCCACCGAACCGGCAGCGCCCATCGAAACGACAACCCAGGGAATACCGGCAAAACGGTCATCGGCGGCAAGCGCCTCGCGCAGGGCATCGACATCATCGGTCGTAAAGGACGTACCCAGCAGGCCGTTAATCTCGGTCAGGTTGGGCTTTACGAGCTCAGGCTTAGCGTCGGACTCCAGCGCGGCCTCCAGCGATGCACCCGAGGTATCGAGCAGCACCTTGGCGCCCGCCTCCTCGGCGATCTTGACGAGCTCGGCATAGTAGCCGGCATCGACGCCACGCGGCAGCGAGCCCGAAAGCGTCACAACGTCCGCCTTCGCTGCAAGCTCGGCGAACTTGGCCGTAAAGGCCTCGAGCTCGGCCGGGGCGATCTGCGGGCCGCTCTCCAGCAGCTCGGTCTGATTGCCCTCGTGCAGAATATTCAGGCAAATGCGCGTCTCACCGGCGATGGGCACAAAGTCGTTCTTGACGCCGTCGGCATCCATAAGCTCGGCCATATAGGCACCCATGTGGCCACCGAGTAGACCGGTCGCGAGCACGTCATCGCCCAGCTGCAGCAGCACGCGGCTCACGTTGAGGCCCTTGCCGCCAGCGGTCTTTTCGGGCGTCACACGGTTAACATCGTCGATGATCAGCTTGTCGAGCTGATAGCGCGTATCAATCGACGGGTTCATGGTAACGGTCAGAATCATGTTGAACTCCTGTTCCGGAGCGGCATAACCCGCCCCAAACATACGATAACTCGTTAAAGGATCTCGATCTCAAAGCCGCGGGTAACGGTCTCCCCCGGCTTGGCCACCAGGCAGCCACGCTTGTGCTCCAGAACATCGTCCTCATCGGAGCAGGTGGACAGACCACCCCACGGCTCAACTGCCACAAAGTCGCCCTCGGGCTTGCTCCATACAATCAGGTACGGCATATCGGGGAACGTCAGGCGCACGCCCTTGTCCTCGGTTTTCTTGGTCAGCGTAACCACGCGGCTCTCGAGCACGTCGAAGATGGTCTCCGCGAAGTCGAAGAGTTCGTGGGTAAGCGGCAGGTTCTGGCCGATCATGGGATTCTTGCTGCGATGCTCAACATCAATCAGGCCCGTCGAGGGAACGGCAGTACAGAGCTCGGCGGCCTCACGCTGCTCAAAACGGAGCTCGTAGTCGTCATAGGACTCGCCCTCGTCGAGCGGGCACTTAAAGCCGGGATGACCGCCCACAAAGAACGGCATGTCCTCGGTGCCCTCATTGGTCACCTCGTACGACACGACCACCTTTTCCGAATCAATCGTGTAGCGAGCAACGATCTTAAACGGATACGGGTACTGCTCGAGCAACTCGGCATGGTCGGCAGAGCTTAGGCTCAGCGCAACCATGTTGTCGCCCTGCTCCTCGAGCTTCCACTCCTGTTTGCGCGCAAACCCGTGGCGAGCGAGCTTCACGTGATGCCCGGCAAACGTCATGGCGCTACCATCGCGCAAACCTCCGCAAATCGGGAAGCAAATCGGTGCTTGGCCGGACCACACGGCGGGATCGCCCTGCCACAAGTACTCGCGACCTCCGGCCTCGATCGAGGTAAACGAACCACCAGCCGTGGACACCTTAATAGAAATCGAATCGTTGGAGAGAGCGTATTCCATTGCCCATCCTTTCGAACAACTGCTTTTTTGCTCGCAAGAACCCGTCTCGGCCCTAACCAAAGGACAAACCCGCACGTTCATCGATGCGTCCGGTATCCCAGCCATGCAACGGGGTACCATACAGACATTGATGCAATTACAGCTGAAAGGCCTTCTTATGCGAACCATCATCCTTTATGCCTCACGCCACCACGGCAATACGAAAAAGCTCGTGGACGCCATCGTCGAGGCACACCCCGAGATCGATACCCTCGACGTCAAGGCGCTCGGTAAAAACGAGTATCCCAACCTGCACGAATATCATCTGATCGGTGTCGCCACGGGCATCTATTACTCCGAGATCGACAAGGACATGGCACGCGTGCTCACTAACGTGCTGCAGCCGCAGGACAAGGTGTTTGGCCTTATGACCTACGGTGGCAAAAACAAGTGGTACGGCAAGGATATCGATGGCATCTGCCGCATGAGGCAGGCCATCTTTATGGGTGTCTACGGCTGCCCCGGCTTTGATACGTGGGGACCGTTCAAGCTCGCCGGCGGTGTCCAAAAGGGACACCCGACCGCTGAGGAAATTCAGGGCGCCGTCGACTTCTTCGACAAGATCGAAGACGAATATGGCGACATCATTGTCGAAGAGTACGCCAAGCGTGAGAAGCGCCTAGCATACGAGAAGGAGCATCCTGCGGGAGGTCTTGTGGCCGGCGTTAAGCGCACGGCAAAGAAGATTGCTAACAAGCTGTAACTGTAAAGGTGCTATTGAGCGTTTAACCCATACGGCGGGTCCGAGCAGATTCGGGCCCGCCGTCTTTTTCTATCGTTACTCGGTAAAGGCGTTGCCGACGCTCTGGCCGCCAACATACGTCTCGACGAGGGTGAGCTCATGGTCGAACACGACAAAGTCGGCGTCGCGACCCGGTATGATGCTGCCGCACTTATCCTCGATGTGTGCAGAGCGAGCCGGCACCTCGGTTGCCATGCGAATGGCGATATCGGCGCTGGCGATGCCCCAATCGACAATGTTCTTGACGCCCTGGGCAAGCGTGAGCACCGAGCCGGCAATGCTCTTGCCGTCGGCGAGCCAGCACAGGTTGTCCTTCATGATGACGTCCATGCCACCACTGGTGTAGCTGCCCTCGGGCATGCCGCCGCAACCCAGGCAGTCGGTGATGAGCACCGTGTGCTGCCAGCCCTTTGCCTGCAGCAGCGCCTTGATGGCGGCAGGGTTTACGTGCTTACCGTCACAGATGATCTCGGCGTAGGTCTCGGGCGTGGACATGGCAGCGCCCACGACACCGGGCTCACGGTGATGCAGCCCGCGCTGGCCGTTATAGGTATGCGTAAAGCAGCTGGCACCGGCGTTGATGGCGGCGATGCACTCATCGTAGGTGGCGTCGGAGTGACCGATGCTGGTCACCACACCCTTGGCGTTCAGAGCAGCCGCATAAGCAGCGGCACCGTCGCGCTCGGCCGCCATGGCGCTCTTAACGATGCGACCGCCCGCAGCCTCCTGCCACTGATCGAAGACCTCCTCGGAGGGATCGATAAGATAAGCGGGGTTCTGCGCGCCCACGTGCTTCATGGTAAAGAAGGGGCCCTCCAGGTAGATGCCCTGAATGCGAGCACCGCAGAAGTCGGGGCCGCGACCCTCGTCCGCCTGGGCGATGGCGGCGCAGGCATCCTGATCTGCTCGACGCCATCGGTGAACGTCGTGGGCAGCCAGCTGGTGGTACCGCGACGGGCGAGCTCGGTCGAGCTGATATCAATGCCCTCGGGATCGTTATCGGTAGTCGAGTGGTTATAGAAGCCATGGATGTGAGTATCGACCATACCCGGTGCGATCCACGATCCCGTGTAGTCCTTAATCTCGCAAGAGGGCTCGTCGGCCTGCCAGGCGCCAAAAACGCCATCCTCGACCATAAGATAGCCGCCCAGTTGCGAGCCTGCCGGCAAGAAGAACTTGTCAGCCTTAATTGCGTACGTGCTCATATGCACTCCTTGCTTCTAAAGCAGTTGACTGTGGTGATGCTTATACCCAGCCCACGTAAAAACAAAAAGCGCCCGCCCGCCGTTATGAGCGGACGGGCGCCCTTACAGGGGGACGCGATTAAGCGGTGAAGGGGTGAATCGTCACGCCCTTAACCACGCGGTTGACCGTACCGGTGGGGCTCGGCGTGTCGGGCGTGTTGCCCACGCGCACGGAGTTGAGCAGGCTGATAGCCTGAGCAAACATCACGAACGGCAGAGCAAGGTAGCCCTCGGGAAGCGCCTCGTAGCCCTTAAAGGTGAAGGACTCGCCCTCGTAGACGGTAGCGCCATCCTGCTGAACGGCAACGGTGTGCTGAGCGATCTTGTCGCCACCGATCTCGTTGAGGATGTCGATGTCGTACTGACGGGTGTAGGCGTCGTTGTTGACGAACACGAACACGAGGGTCTTATCGTCGACGAAGGACTTAGGTCCGTGACGATAGCCCATGGAAGTGTCGTAGGAAGTAGCGACCAGACCGTGAGCGAGCTCGAGGATCTTGAGCTGGCTCTCCTGGGCAAGGCCACCGAAGGAGCCAGAGCCCAAGTAGGTCACGCGGTTGAAGTCGCCAGCCAGGTAATCGGCGATCTCAGGCTCACGAGCGATGACCTCCTCGCCCATCTTGGCGATGGTCTCGACCCACTCGGCCTTCTGCTCGTCAGAGGCAGTGTCGAAAATAAGGGTAGAGAGCAGGGTCATGCAGGAATAAGAACCGGTCATGGCGAAGCCCTTGTCGTTGGCGCGCGGAATGAGCAGCGTCAGCGCATTGGGATCATCGGCGGACTCGACGGCGAGCTTGCCCTCGGGAGCGCAGGTGATGTTGAGGAACTTGACGTTGTGGACGAGCTCCTTGGCAACGGCAACGGCGGCAAGGCTCTCGGGGCTATTGCCAGAGCGGGCAAAGGAAACCACGAGCGTGGGATCCTCGGCGCGCAGGAAGTCGCGCGGGGCGCTCACGATGTCGGTCGTGGCGATGGGCTTAAAGTCGTAGAGATCAGTGTTGCCGGCGTGACGCAGGTACGGGGCGCAGGTATCGCCAACGTAGTCGGACGTACCGGCACCGGTGAAGACAACGGACAGACGACCCTCGCCCATAGCGCGAGCCTCGGCCAGGAAGGCCTCGATGGCCTCCTTGTTCTCGCGATAGATGTTGAGCGTATCACGCCAAAGCTCGGGCTGCTGAGCAATCTCGGCCGTGGTGATCTGGGCGCCGAGCTCGGTGAGCTCCTCGAAACTCTTCTCGAACATTTCTAATACCTCTCTCTAGAAGTAATCCTCTGACGTGCAATTATACACTTCGGTTGGTTATCTGGTAGTAACCAGTTAAATGCAAAGAATCACCATATGGAAACGATGCGAGCACTAGTTACTGCGCTGGTGGTAAACCTTGTATTTAAACTGATCGGCACGAGCAACCGAGAGTGTGTACTCCACTACCTCGTTTGACTCGTTATACGTAGTCCTGACCAAATCGAGCACAGGCGAGCCCTCGACAATTCCCAAAAGGTGGGCATCGGTGGGACGGGCTATGCTCGCATAGAACTCCTCTTCGGCCACGCGAATCTTTTGCTGAAAGTCCTGCTCAATCACATCGTAAAGCGGCTTACGCTCCAGCAGCGGTCGCTTTAGGGACAGAAATTGACGAACCGGTAGATAGCTGCGTTCGACCATCATGGGCATGTTGTCGGCAGAACGAAGGCGCTTGAGCTTAAAAATGCGATCACCTATACGCAATCCCATATGCTCGGCCAGATTCTTATCGGCCTCCATCTCGCAAAACTCGAGAATCGTGGTCTCGGGTTCTCGACCCATCGCGCGCATCTGCTCGGTAAAGCTGTAGGACTGCATAAGATTGGTTGCTTTTGCCGAACGGTCGGTCACAAAGGTACCGCGACCGTGCTGCCGAACCACCAGTCCTAAACGCTCCAGTTCCTGCAGAGCCAGGCGTACCGTAGTGCGCGAGAGACCATAGCGCTCCGAAAGTTCGCGCTCGGAAGGAATCATGTCACCGGCGCGATATTCATGGTCAATCTTTTCGGTCAGAATATCGACCAGCTGATCGTACAGCGGTTGCTTACGCGCTCCGATCGCCATCCTATCCTCCCTTTTGCTCGAATTCGGCTAACTACCTAGGGTGTTTAGCATTATCTGTCTGCCACACCCGAATCAACAAGAAAACAAAAGCCGCGCGCTCTTTCGAGCACGCGGCTTTTAACATACACATGGCTTAAGGGGTCGGGGTGTGAGCCGCGTAGGGACACACCCCTCAAGCTAGAGCCTTACCAGATGCTCGGCCAGAGACCAAGCGGGCCAGCGCCCAGGATGCCAAGGACGAAGAGCAGGAGAATGCCCTTGGTCGGGGTCCAGCTGTGCTTAGCGAACATGTAGTAAAGCAGCAGCGTAAGCATAAGCGGGACGAGCTTCGGGACGATGGTGTTGAGGGTGTCGGCAACAGAGAAGTTGACCGGATCCTCGGTAACGGTGCCGTAGGTAACGGACTCCATGCCGTTGCCCAGATCGGTGACGCCGCACTCGACAGCGTTGCCGTCGGCATCGGAAGCGGTGAGGGCGTTGCCGTCCTCATCGGTCATGGCGATGGTACCGGCCTCAGCGGTCTCGGTATCGATACCCTCCATACCGGTGAAGTTCTCGGCCTCCTTCTCGGAGACGATCACGGTAGTAGCGGAGAGGCCACGGGTGGTGCCGTTGGGGATCTGGAGGTTGATCTGGGTGCCACCCATGGTGACGACCAGGCAACCGACGACGAAGACGCCCATGATGGAAGCGGCACGCGTGAAGGCCTGCATGTTGGCGGTCAGAGCGTCAATAGCGCTGGTGCCAAGCTTGTAGGACCAGTTCATGAGCCAGAAGCGCAGAGCGAACTGGACGACGTTGAAGATCACCAGGAAGATGATCGGTGCAGCGGCGTTGCCGTTGATGGCCATGTTGGAGGTGATGCCGGCCGTGATAGGCCCGAGCGTCAGCCAGAACAGGGCGTCACCGATACCACCGAGCGGGCCCATTGCGGCGACGCGGACGGCGCGGATCGTGGGGATGTCAACCTTGTTCTGCTCGAGCGAAAGCACGATGCCCATAACAAAGGTGACGAGGAACGGGTGGGTGTTGAAGAACTCCAGGTTGTGGCTCATGGAAGCCGCGAGGTCGTTCTTGTTGGTGTGGATCTTCTCCAGACCGGGGATGATGGAGTAAAGCCAGCCAGCGGCCTGCATGCGCTCGTAGTTGAACGATGCCTGCAGGAAGCAGGAGCGCCAAGCCATCTTGTTGAGGGTCTTCTGGTCGAGCTGCGGAGCAGGAGTGAGATCCTCGTAGTGCTCCGGGATCACATACTCATTAGATGCCATCTTCGAAGTCACCTCCGTCAGAAACAGCTGCACCCTTCAGCTCGGTCTGCTGCTGGAAGTCCCAGAAAGCGATGCCGAAGCCGATGAGAGCGAGGATGAGCAGAGCAGGGGTTGCCAGCGAATCGTTGGCAACGGTGATGAGCGCGAGGCCAAAGCCCATGAGGAAGAAGCCCCACATATCGCGGTTCATCATAACCTTGAGCAGGACGGCGAAGCCGACGAAGCGCATCATGCCGCCTGCAGCGGACAGACCGGTCTGCAGCCAAGTCGGGATGGCGGAAGCGATGGTCTGACCAATGGTAGCGCCAGCGATGAAGAACAGGGTGACGACGACAGCGAAGATCAGGCCAAGCAGAGCCATGGCGAAGTAGTTCAGGCGCTCGATGCCCTTGGTGTCCGCGTTGTGAGCCATGTTATCGGCCGTGGACATAAGCGGGGACATAAGCGTGAAGACCAGGGTAACGCCAAGCTGGCCAAGCAGAGCGAACGGAATGGCGAGGCCGACTGCCGCGTTGGGCTCGAGGCCCGTGGCGATAGCGAGAATGGCTGCCATGATGCCGCCGATGACGGCGTTAGGCGGCTGAGCGCCTCCGATCGGCATGTTGCCGATCGTCATGAGCTGATAGGTACCACCCACGAGAAGACCGGTGTTGAGGTCGCCAAGGATAAGACCGATGACGGCGCCGGTGACGATGGGCTGATAGAGAGACTCGAGGAAGTCAAACTGGTCGATTGCCGCGATGAACGTAACAACGAAGACCAGAGCGATCTGGATGATCGAGTATTCCATCTTGCTCCTCCTTTCAAAATGTATGTACGCACTTTGGATATCACGTACAGAACGTCAGGGTTTCACTCCTGACAACGTGGATCACGAGGATTACGAGAAGAGCTTGCTCGTGTCCTCAACAGGCGTGCTCGGAACGCGCCTGATCTCCAACTCCACCCCCAATTCCTGCAGCTCTTTAAACGCAGCGACATCCTCGTCGTTAACTGCGACGGAGGTGGCGACTTGGCGCTTTCCTTCCGACATGTGCATGTTGCCGATGTTTACCTTCTTTATAGGCACACCGCCCTTGACGAGCGTAAGCACGTCTTCCGGTGTTTCGGCCACGATGAAGATCTTCTGGCGCGGGCTCGCCTTGCCAATGACGTCGATGGTCTTCTGCAGGGAGAAGAAACGCGTAGCGACGCCGGCGGGAGCGGCCATCTTCATGAGGTTCTGGCGCATGGTGTTGGACGCCACGTCGTCGTTGGCGACGAGGATGAGGTTGGAGCCCAGAGTGGAGTTCCATTGGGTGGCAACCTGACCATGAACCAGTCGGTTATCGATGCGGGTAAGAAGAATGTTGGGTTCTGCCATGTTGATCAGCTTCCTTTCGATATTTGCTGACGACAGTTACTTGATCTCCTGAATCGCGTAACGCGAAACATCTACGACGGCTCCGGATCGGACTTTGATCTGGACCTTCTCGCCTTCGATGCCTTTGACGGTTCCGTAGATACCGCCGGCGAAAAGAACCTCCTGACCCGGCTTGAGCTCGGTGTGCAGCTCCTTGAAGTACTTCTGCTTCTTCTTCATGTTGATTTGCGACCAGATGGTGTAAATCAAGCCCATGATGACAAGCAGGCCTAAAAGGGCGACCGAGGAGCTCAGGACGTTGGCTCCGAAATCGGCCATTAGATGCCGTCCTCGTCGCCGAAGATATCCTCTTCCTCGGAGCCGGAAACGGATGCGACCGTCTGGGCGGTGATGCCCGTCTGGCCAACGGTCACGGCCTGCTCGCCAAGCTCGGCGAGCGTGGCATTGCCGCGGAGGAACAGGAGCTCAATAACCATGGGAAGGTTGGTGCCAGTCAGAACCTCGACGTTGTCGACATCCTGGGCAATCATCATCGACTGGTTGAACGGGGTACCACCGAGCAAGTCGGTAAAGACGAGCACGCCATCGCACTCCTCGCGCATGGCGGTAATAGCGGCGCGGAGATCCTCACCGTAGGATGCGGCCTGATCGCCCTCAAAAGGAACGACGGTAAAAGCAGGCTGGTCGCCGGCAACCATAGCGATAGCGCTTGCAAGGCCGGGTGCGAACTGTCCATGACCGGTAAGAATAAAGCCAACCATTCAAATTTCCCTTCCGAAGGTGTGTACGATCTGAGTCCGATGATTTTCGGAAGCCAGCGGGCACTTGCCCTTAAAGCTTCTTAGAAAGCGTTCTTTGAAGACCAGTGGTTTCTAAACTGGTAGTAACCACGTGATGTGTTGTTGTCACTATATCACCCCAGAAGAGATCGCTTTCGCTGATTCAAACAGTAAAACGTTTTTGCACCGCTCACGGTGATATTTCGACCGTTTACCGCTCGTTAACACTTCTACCTGCGGTTTTGAAACCGTTTCGAAACGCTTTGGCAAAAGAACGGATCTTTCCCGGTGTCTAAACAACGCAGGGCGGCTAAAAATAGCGTGTAGAAAAATTGCAGGTCATTGTGAAGATATGTGAATTGGTCTTTTTGACTTAATACCAGTTAGAACCAGTTTTGAGATTATCGGTGAACGGTAGTTTTCGACCGTTCACCGGTTACTTGCAATCGTTTGCAGTTGTTTTCCCATATGAATCGGGGAAACGCGATGGAGCGCTTGCGCGATCACGGGAAGTTTTGACATTTGTCCCCATCCCCCGAACGCCAAACTCCGGCATCCAAAATGAGCTAATAGCTCACGCTAATCGTTTTCAATCATTACTTACTCAGTATACGTAATTATTTATCGTTTATCGTTAATTCTGATATGATACAAGTATCAACCAAAACGCCGATTGGAGGGGTCATGGTCCATCGAAACGCATCTATATCGAATGAAACCATCAGCCGCGAACAGACGATAGCCAAACTGAGGAAGCTCGCTCGCATCTGCAAATGGGCCACAATCTGCATTACCACCGCGCTCGCTCTGGGACTTCTCGCAGTCATTGCGATTGACCTTCTACTCGTATTGCCTAGCCTCTCCCAAGGGTCGTGTCTCCAATCCGTAGAACTTCAAGGCGGCGAAGGGCCGTGCCTTGCTATCGTCGGCACCGATGCGCAGACCCCACTTATGCTCGTTGCACACGATGGTCACACTGCCATAGGGAGCCTCTTGATGACATGTCTCGCGCTTACCATCGCGATAAGCGTGCGCAGGTTTTTCTTCAACATTGAAAAGGAAGGCAGGCCCTTTGACCTTGAATGTAACCAGACACTTCGTCGAGTGGGAAATTTATTCCTTATCGGCGGCGTTGCCGTGAGGCTTCTTGGTGCCGCAATCACGGGAATGATACTCTCAGGATTTGGCGGCAGCTTTACGGATGCGTTCGTCGGCCAGTTATTCGAGCCCTCTATGCTCTTTGCAGGCCTGATTTTTAGCCTGATTGCCAGCATCTTCCGCTACGGGTATATCCTGCAAAAACAAGATGACGAGTTGCTCTAGAGGGAATCCATGATTATTCTGCGGCTCGACCGCATGCTTGCCGAACGCAAGATCTCATCCAAAGAGCTTGCGGAACGCGTGGGCATCTCCCAGGTCAATATGTCGCGCATCAAGACGGGCAAGGTTTCTGCCGTGCGCTTTTCAACTCTTGACGCGATATGCCGGGCACTCGACTGCCAACCGGGCGATGTGCTGGAATATATGCCTGACGATGAAGCCGATAATCTTTTTGGACTTAAAGATTCATAGGCATAATTTAGCCACCAGCGCCTAAACGCAAATAGCCCGCTAGAACAACATCCGTTCTAGCGGGCTATTCAGATATTTCAGCTACGCGCTCGGCGGCTCAGGCAAACCTTACGCAAACAGGCCGTAGATGCTGATGTTGGCCTTGGCGTAGAGGCCGTTAGCATACTCGGTCCACTTGGAGCTGGCGCTCGAAGCCTGCGAGGAATACTGCTGATAAGCAGTATAGTAGGCGGTCATGGCCTGCTTATAGGTAGCGCTATCGGCCGTAAAGGCATCATCGGCAAAGGCCTTGGCGTAGGTGCTATCGGCGTCCTTCCAGGTGCCCTTTGAGCTATCCCACTCGTCGCCGGCAAGGTTGATGATGTAGTCGGCGTAGTCCTTGCTCGCGGTCTCCTCGTTGCCGTCAGCAGGCTCGGTCGGGGCGGTCGGCATGCTTGCGGAGCCGTCGCCGACCTTCTTCTTATAGAGCTTCTGCAGCGTTGCGGACTGACGGACGATCTGCTTGGCCTGGTCCTTGGACACACCGTACTGCTTGGCCATGGTCTTGTAGTCGGAGGTGCCGATGGAATCCTCGGCGTACTTCTTCATTTCCTTGGAAGAGACGGTAATGCCCTCGTCCTCGGCAGCGTCCAGCAAAATCTGGTTGCGCACGTAGGACAGGATAACGTCGGCAGACGGAGCGGTGTAGTTGCCGTCGTTGTCCTTGACGGTGTCGAGGCTGTACTGGCTCTCGATGGCCTCGCGCGCGGTGATGTCGCTCTTCTTGCCGTTGTAGCTATAGCTTGCCACGGTCGAATCGAGCTGGTCCTCGGACAGGGTCGCCGAGCCGACGCCCTTGCCGCCAAAACCACCGTTGCCAATAAAGAAGCCGACCACGGCAGCAATCACGACGGCGACCACAAAGGCGGCAATCATCGTCTTCTTGTGCTTGCAAGCGTGGTCGTCCACGTCGGAGTCGTCGTCCTCGTCCTGTTCCTCGGACGCGGCGCGGGACAGCTTTTCAATCTCACGCCACCCCTCGCAAAGCGTCGTCTTTCCCTTTGCGGTAAAGGTATAACCGCCGCAAGAGATAACCGCCGTAACCGCTTCATACTCATAGGGCGCGGC
>ENA-OPDG01002087-OPDG01002087.1-human-gut-metagenome-genome-assembly--contig:-NODE-2087-length-11878-cov-2.976064_pt1 | contig 11878 bp, 10 predicted proteins | sample MGYA00241259_ERZ501498 | MGnify/ENA primary metagenome ERZ501498 (study PRJEB25962, sample SAMEA2042582) | human gut metagenome | biome: human gut; feature: human-associated habitat; material: faeces... | reverse complement strand
CAGGCCACAAATATAGGTTATTTCTCTTTCTGCGAGCTGTTTGTTGGCTGTTGGAGAATCTGTAGCTGGATTACTATAAGAATTAGAATTTGATTAGGAATCAGGGAGAAATTTGCGGAGGCGTCGGGAGGTAGTGATTTTAAAATCTTAATAGTAGATATCAGCTTTAATCCCCCTCACCAACACACTTTATAAAGCAGATCAAAATTGCTTTGGGGAAATTATGAATTCCAATTTCTGATTTTACTCCAGCGGCCACTGTCAGAAACCTTGTCTCTTCGGTCAGTTCCAGAAAAACAGAAGTTACAAAATAATAGTTGCAAAGGAACTCATTCTGCTTTATAATAGACAAGAATATTGATTCGTTGCGATGAGAGAAGCTACGGTATGAATGTTTTTCAGAGAGCTGATGGTTGGTGAGAATCAGCAGGCGGAAGTACCTTTCCACTTTTTGAGCATTGATGAAAGTCAAAGGCTGGTATCCTTTAACGTACTAATGAGTGGCTGTTATGGCTTTATATGTTTATACATTTTGATATATTTAGATATAATGTATTCTGGTATGATTTGATATGTGTCAGATATATTTAAATAATATAGATGTATTTGAATATGTTAGCAAGGACAGCAATTTGGGTGGCAACACGGAATTCTTCGTCCCATGAGTGAGGGTAGAAGGGTTCTTTTTTTATTTGTAACTATATTAAAGCAAAATATTAATAGTTTTTGATAGTTATGTCGATATTAATATTTAAATGAAACCCAGAATATTTTCTAACGTATTTTCGAAATCTTAGCCGCAAAAGTAAGAGGGAAAGACTTCGGGAATATTCTAACAAAACAGGAGGATATTGATAATGTTAGATTTAAAATTTGTCAGAGAAAATCCAGAGGTTGTAAAACAGAACATCCGTAATAAGTTCCAGGATGAGAAGCTTCCTTTAGTAGATGAAGTAATTGAGTTAGATGCACAGAGAAGAGCAACTCAGCAGGAAGCAGATGATTTAAGATCAAATAGAAAGAAGATTTCTAAGCAGATCGGTGCATTAATGGCACAGGGTAAGAAAGAGGAAGCTGATGCTGTAAAAGAGCAGGTTACTAAGAATGCAGAGCGTCTTGCAGAACTTGAAAAGTTAGAGGCAGAGCTTGGAGAAAAGGTTAAGAAAATCATGATGATTATTCCTAATATCATTGATCCAAGTGTTCCAATCGGTAAAGATGACAGCGAAAATGTTGAAATTCAGAAATATGGCGAGCCATTTGTTCCTGATTTTGAAGTTCCATATCATACAGATATCATGGAAAGATTTGATGGAATCGATTTAGACAGCGCAAGAAAGGTAGCTGGTAATGGATTCTATTATTTAATGGGAGATATTGCGAGACTTCATTCTGCAGTAATTTCTTATGCAAGAGACTTCATGATTGACAGAGGATTTACTTACTGTGTACCTCCTTTCATGATTCGTAGTAACGTAGTTACAGGTGTTATGAGCTTTGCAGAGATGGATGCAATGATGTACAAAATCGAAGGTGAAGATTTATACTTAATCGGAACCAGTGAGCATTCCATGATTGGTAAATTCATCGACACTGTTTTACCATCTGATACACTGCCAAGAACATTAACATCTTATTCTCCATGTTTCCGTAAAGAAAAAGGTGCACACGGAATCGAAGAACGTGGTGTATATCGTATCCACCAGTTCGAAAAGCAGGAAATGATCGTTGTATGTGAGCCAGAAGACAGCAAGATGTGGTTCGATAAGTTATGGCAGAATACCGTAGATTTATTCCGTTCTATGGACATCCCTGTTCGTACACTTGAATGCTGTTCCGGTGACCTGGCAGATCTTAAAGTAAAATCTATCGACGTAGAAGCATGGTCTCCACGTCAGAAGAAATACTTCGAAGTAGGAAGCTGTTCTAACTTAGGTGATGCACAGGCTAGAAGATTAAAAATCCGTGTAACAGGTGAAAAGGGTAAATACTTTGCTCACACATTAAATAATACAGTAGTAGCACCACCTCGTATGTTAATCGCTTTCCTTGAGAATAACTTAAATGAAGATGGTTCTGTAAGAATCCCAGAAGTACTTCGCCCATATATGGGAGGAAAAGAAGTTCTGGTTCCAGTAAAATAAATTTGCCGCAGGCAGGGGAGACGCCTCCAGGGAATGAAATAATCTATATTTGTGACTTTAGTCGCTGCGAGTAGAAGTCTTCTAGGAAAAGCCCCGTATTAAAAGTTATTGATTTTGACTCAGTTGTACAAAACACAAAGGTGTCAAAATCAATAACTTTTAATACGGGGCTTTTCTAATATTAGATTACTCTCTCGCAGCTCCGAGGCCACAAATATCGTTTATTTTATTTAATGTGTGCGTCTCCCTTTCCTGCTGCAACCCAGAATTATTTCTTCTTCCTCCGAGAAATTCGATTTTTTCTGCGTTTCTCCAGCTCATGTCTGTGAATCAGGTGCATGATCAGGATAATAAGAATAACTGCGACTAAGAGTCTCAAGGAGAATTCAATTCCTTTATGTATAGCATCTTTTCTTTTTGATGCTACAGGGGCAGTTTTTAAGTTATCGTCTACGGTTTTGCCTTCCTGATAAGCTTTTCCCTGTTTAGAAGTTGTGTCATAGGTAACTTCTGTCTGTCCAAGTTTTTTGCCATCACAGGAGATTACGATGTAACCAAGGCGGCCAGTTTTTTTATCTTCATCGAGTTTAAAAGCGGTTTTTAAATCAGATTCATTAAAGTCTTTTTTTACAAGAACAGAGAAGTTTTTGTCATAAACAGAGTTTAAAAGCTGAATCTGGTCGAGCTTTGAAGAGTCAATGGAGGTATTTGCTGTCATGGCAGTTTTTAAACTGAAATCAGTAAGCGGAGTTATGGATTTTACCTGATTAAAAGCCCACTTGAACAAGTTAGCAGTATCTGTGTAGCTTTTGTCTGCACCGTAGTCTTTTAAAATGACGCAGATAAGTTCTACATTATCTTTCTTTGCGTAAGTGACTAAGGTATTGAGGGCAACCTGAGTGAATCCAGTTTTTGCTCCTTCTGCATATTTGTAGTAGTAGTCACTGTTTTCGCGAAGAATTTTAGCGTGATTCCACAGCTCTAAAGTATCTTTTAAAGTGTCACTTTTCTTTAAGGTGTAGGAAATGGTTCCGGAAATTTTACGGAATTCCTCATGCTTCATGGCTTCTTTTAAGATAAGGCCCATATCGTGAGCTGTTGTGTAATGTTCTTCATTTGGAAGTCCATGAGGGTTTTTGAACTGTGTGTTGGTACAGCCTAATTCTTTGGCGCGCTTTGTCATAAGCTTTGCAAATTCTGTTGTGGAACCGGAAATGTGCTCTGCGATAGCGGCAGCGGCCTCATTAGCGGATACAAGCATTAATGCATAAAGACTGTCTTCTACAGTAAGCTTGGCACCAACATTAATTCCAGCGGTACTGCTACCTGCCTCAATTCCGTTAACTGCAGCATTGGAGTAAGTAATAACATCACTCATTTTGCAGTTTTCAACAGCGAGTAAAGCGGTCATAACTTTAGTGATACTGGCAGGATATCTCTTGGTGTCTGCCTCTTTTCCATAAAGAATCGTTCCGGTATTGGCATCCATGACAACAGCAGATTCTGCTACGATATCTGGTGCACCGCTTAAATTGGAAATTCCATAGGAAGCACCAGCCTGTACTTTTGAAGTATCGGTCTGCGCTTCGGAAGTGCCAGCCTGTGTTTTTGAGGTATCCGTCTGTGCCTCAGAAGTGCCAGTCTGCGTTTCAGAAGCAGTGGCAGTAGTTGCCGCGGCAAAGGAATTCACACAAAAGCTTAAGGCCAATGTTAGTGTCAATATAAACGTAAGTATTCGTTTCATTGTTAAATCTCCTTTTTATTTTGCCCTGGAGCATTTTTCAAACACGCTCTATCATGCAGTATTATTAATATGCTGATATACTATTGGGCTAAGTCTTTGAGTTCTATTCGGTCATTTCAGACCTTGCCTCTCATTGTATCCTACTTCCATAGAAAAAGCAAAAATTAATTGCAAAAATAATGTCCAGCGATTAGAATAATACTGTATGTCTAAAATTGCGTATAGATATAGAAGAAAATATATTAAGATAGATGGGGAGAATTAAATGAGATTAAGAAATGTAAAAGGTTCAAGAGAACAGATTGCAGCGAATGAATATACAATTAAAGACGCAGAGCAGATTAAAGGCCAGTGGAAAGATTATTTCCAGGATGGTAAGCCGATTCAGTTAGAAATTGGAATGGGAAAAGGTAAATTCCTTATGCAGTTAGCAGAAAAGAATCCTCAGATTCATTATATTGGAATTGAAAAGTATTCCAGTGTTTTGGTCAGAGCATTAGAGAAAATGGAAGAGAATCCTTTAGAGAATCTTCATTTTATTCGAATGGATGCAGAGAATATTGTGAATGTATTTGAAAAGGGTGAGGTAGATCAGATTTACCTGAATTTCTCAGATCCGTGGCCGAAAGACCGTCATGCAAAGAGAAGACTTACTTCCAGACAGTTTTTAGAGCGTTATCATAACATTTTAAAGGAAGAGGGAAGAGTTATCTTTAAGACAGATAACAGACCATTATTTGATTTTTCTTTAGAAGAAGTAAAAGAAGCAGGATGGACACTTGAGAAATCTACATTTGACCTTCATCACAGCGAATATGTTGAGGGCAATATCATGACAGAATATGAGGAAAAGTTTGTGGCAAAAGGTAAACCGATTTGTATGCTTCAGATTTTTTTGCAGGAAGATAAATAACAACATTTCCTGTCTTTATCATAAGATAAAACAGGGGTGGAATTTTATGAATTTTAAAGAGAAAATGTGCTGGAATATTCAGCGAAAGAGCCTTTGTAATAGAGGAATCTGGCGGTGTCTGTGTAATTTCTGCCAGAGCATTTCAGAGGTATGCAGAATTTTAAATGGCAAATAATTTACTTTACGATAAATGAAAGGATTTTATTTATGAAAAAGATTGTAGCAATCGATTTAGACGGAACATTATTACATTCTGACTGTACGATTTCTTCTTATTCAAAAGAAGTAATTGCGGAAGCAGTAAAGAATGGAATTATGGTAGTTCCAACATCAGGAAGAAGTTTTCGAAGTATTAAGAATCAAGTGCAGGATATCGAAGGTGTAAAATACTGCATCTGTGCAAATGGAACATTGGTTGGAAATATTCAGACAGAGGAATTGCTTCACAATTGCAAGATACCACAGCATTTGGTTTATGATATTTATAAAGAAGTAAAGGAAAGACATGGTTTTATAGAACTTTACTGTGACAATGATGCCTATGTGGAAAAAGATACAGCTCCGATTATTTATGATACTAAGATGGGAAAAGATTTCTGTGACAGTATGTTATCTACAGATGTAATTGGCCTGTCCTATGATTTACTTCTGCGCCGTGGAACAATGCGTATCAATAAGATACACGTTGCATTTCCAGATCCACAGGAGTTAAGAGAATTTGCAGCGAAAACAGCAGAGAATAAAGAACTTATTGTAACATTTCCTAGTGAATATAACATGGAAATTTTTCCGAATGGCTGTAACAAAGATGTAGGAATCCGTATTCTTGCTGAGAAGTATCATATTCCACAGGAGGATACAGTGGCTATCGGAGACAGCGATAATGATGTGGCGATGATTGAGTATGCACATATTGGAATTGCCGTAGCAAATGCAATGGAAGTATTAAAGGAAAAAGCAGATTACATCACCAAATCAAATGATGAAGATGGACCTGCGATTGTACTTAAAAAAATACTTGAAAAATAAAAAATAATGCTTGCAATCTATGAAAGGTTGTTATATAATAGTCCTTGTCGTTGAGAGATACGAAAACAAAACACAAGGATATGCGCTTTTAGCTCAGTTGGTAGAGCAGCGGACTCTTAATCCGCGTGTCCAGGGTTCGAGCCCCTGAAGGCGCATTACAAAGTACCGTTTTTGGGATTTAGACCTGGGGATGGTGCTTTTTTTGTTGTATAAAAAAGAATGTATAGAAGTCATATTTTACAAAGACAGAAGCCATAGAGCAAACTCCGCCCTATTTGTGGCCTGGGAGCAAAGGTTGGATACGAGCGCGTAAGCGAATATTCAACCTGCAGCGACGAAAGACACAAATAGGGCGGAGTTTTGTCTATGGCTTCGTCTCTTAATAAATTAAATAAAAAAATTTTAAAATCCGTGAACCTTTTTGCAGGTTGATGCGTATAAGAAAATGAAAGGAAAAATAATTAAGAAATAAAAAAGGTTTTCACGAAAGGAGGTACGGCTAAAAGAAGAGCCAATTAAAAAATAGACAAAACGAAAGAAGAAAGAGAGGTTACAAAACATGAAACAGCGAACAATAAATATAACAAGGAATATAATATGTATATTAGGTCTTTTGGCATTGATTATCTTGATTAAGCCAACTAAAGTGTGTGCGTTTTCAATGAATGATGCTAAGAATTCACCGGTACTTACAAGTCAATACAGAACAACAAGATTAAGAAATGAATATGACGTAAAATTATTTCAGGTACAGATGCCAAAATCTGGTTATTTCAGAATAACTTTAAGACCCAATGCTGTTGCAGATGAGAATGACATAGGATATGGATGGAATCTTAATATCTATCGCAAGGACAATTTGAAAGAACCAGTTAAGCAATATTGGCAGATTGAGAATAAGATGGTTACAGAGAAACTTGTTTTGACATCGGGAACATATTATATAGAAGTAAAATCTTATAGTGAATATGGAATGTCACCTATAATGGTACCTTTTGATATAAAGGCTGATGTTGTTTCTGAAAATAACTGGGAGCAGGAGAATAATAATACTTTTAAAAAAGCAAATAAAATCTCTATCGGAAAAAAATATCAGGGAACTTTGTTTGATGATATAGATGAAGACTGGTTTAAAGTAGTTGCTCCAAATACAGGGAGAATTACAGCAACCTTAAACTGTGATCCGGATACAGATGTAAATGATGTTGGAGACGGATGGGATGTATCTGTTTATTCAGCAAGCGATATCAATACTGAAATAGCAAAAGAAGAGTGGATAATAACGAAAGGTTCTGTCAGATTTAATGTGGTAAAGGGAAGGACATATTATATTTATGTACACAGTTATCATTATTCTTTTCCAGAAGGTTACACTTATCAGTTAGCGACTTCTTTTAAAGGACCAAAAGCAACTCCAGCCAAAAAGACTACAAATACATCGAAAAAACCAGTGAAAATGGTAACAGGTGTTTCTTTGAAAGTAAAGAAAAAGAAAATAAACATTCGTTTTAAGTTAGTATCAAATGTCTCTAAATATCAGATTATGTACAGTACAAAAAAATCTTTTAAGAATAAAAAGGTTGTAACAGTAAGAAGTGGAAATGTGACTATAAAGAAATTAAAAAGGAAAAAGACCTATTTTATCAGGGTACGGGCTATCAGCAAAAATGGAAAAGCTGGTGCGTGGAGTGTAGTGAAAAAAGTGAGAGTGAAATAATATTTCTGAATCACTATTTTTAGAGAAAATCTTAAGATGTAATGCAAAAGAAAGGATGAAAACTATGAAAAAGAAAACAAAATTTTATGCATTGTTACTTGCAATGGTATTATCGTTAACACAGATGATCGGAGCAGCAGTTCCAGTTAAAGCAGCAACGAAGGAATGTTCGCATGGCTATACTTTGGTGAATGGTATCGGTATACGTATGCATGAATGTGGCGAGTCCGTATGTATTACCTGTTATCATGGACATTCTAAACGTGTAGTTATTCCGAAAACTTTTAAGTTAAATGGGAAAAATCTTCCGCCAACACAGTTTGATTCTGATAATGGTTTCTCTGAAAATGGGGTAAAAGAAATTGTGATTCCAGATACATTAGATTATTTGGGATATTGGGATGAAGATGAAGTTAACACAAGCTATAAAGATATTACATTTTTTGTCCATAAGGGAAGTAAGGCAGCAAAAGCTGTACAGGCAGAAGGCTATAAATATAGATATTTAAACGACAATTCCAACCCACAGCCAGTAAAAGGCACATCAATAAAACGAACCGTCAGAATCCAAAACCTGACCAAAATCACATGGAAGAAAGTAAAATGTGATAAATACGAAATCAGATATTCTCAGAAAAAGAATATGAAAAACGCAAAGAAAATAAACTGTGGCAAAAATAAAACATCACTTGTCATTAAAAAATTAAAAAAGAATAGAAAATATTATGTACAGATTCGAACAAAATCAGGAAAGAAATATTCTGCATGGTCAAAGGTAAAGACAATTTCAAAACGATAAAATGCAGAAAAACAGGAAAGACCTCCTTGCACTGTTTTGGGGAAATAAGTATACTATTATCGGGCAGCCATCTGGAAAATACGTTTTCCAGATGGTATTTAATGATTGTATTTAATAAATTTACAGGAAGTTATAAGGAATTATAGGACTTGTAAAAATACCGAGGAGGAAGCATATTGAATCTGATTTTTGACTTAGATGATACACTTTATAATCTTATGGGACCATTTGAACTGGTTCACAAAAAATTATATGCAGACAAGACGGATGCAGACTGTACGCAGTTGTTTATGCAGTCCCGTGTTTATTCGGATGAGATTATGGAGGCAGAGAAGAAGGGATTAATTCCGCACGAAGATTGTTTTTATGAGCGTGTGAAAAGGACATACCATGATGTGGGAATTGAGATGAGCAGAGAGGATGCGGATATTTTTGAGCAGTTATATCGTTCCTTTCAGAAAAAGATTACACTTGGTAATGGAGTAGAGGGATTTCTTGATTATTGTAAAAGTAATGATATTTTTATTGCGATTCTCACAAATGGCAGACCAGAACCACAGTATGCAAAGGTAGTTGCGCTGGGGTTACATAAATGGTTTGATGATGAGCATATATTTATTTCTGGAGGTATTGGATATCAAAAGCCAGATCCACAGGCATTTAAATATATTGAGAATGCATTTGCATTAAATCCAGAAGAAACATGGTATGTTGGGGATACCTATGAAGCAGATGTTGTCGGTGCAAATACAGCAGGATGGCATACGATATGGTTTAATCACCGAAACAGGGAGTGTCCGGAAAAAAAACGGGCAGATATTACAATAAAGAGTATAGAGGAATTAAAAGAAGTTATTAGAGGACAGATCGGATAAAATCGGATAAGGGCAGGAAGGTATGTATTGTAGAAGTTGCAGAAAATGGTTTCCAAATAATATTTTGTTTTGCGATATCTGTGGAAAGCCATTAGTTAAAGATTTAGATATATATGGAGAGAACTTTTTTAATGGAGATGTTCAGGCATTTGATTATATTTACCAGAATAGTTATAACTGGGTAGCAGGGGAAGTAAGAAAAATGTTTTCGGCTAATTCATCAGAGGTGGAGGACTGTGTTCAGGAAATTTATCTTCTCTTATATCGAAAAATCAAATACTATGATCCTCGCCAGGGAAGTTTTAGTGCATGGTTTAATGCGCTGGTGCGAAACAGAATTTACGATTATGGAAGAAAGTTAGCAGGAAATAGAGAAATTCTGCCAGAAACCAGCCAGCAATATTTTAAAGAGATAACAGATAGAAATGTTTATATTAACCCAGAAGCAAGAATAGAATATGCAGAGCGGGAGCAGATTCTTGATGAAATTCTCGATGATATTGGAGAGGAACAGCGCATATGTATCCAGATGTATTATAACGACGGATTAAAAATAAAGGAAATCGCACAGATATTAAATATTAGTGAGGGAACTGTAAAAAGCAGAATACATAACGGATTGAAGAAGTTAAATACGAAGGTGGATGAGATGCAGAAAAGGGGACTCTACACATTTCGTATGCTTCCTCTTGGATTCCTTTTATGGCTCTTATCCAGAGACGATTGCAGTGCAAAAGAAGATTACAGAGCATTATACCATGCCAGAACTCTGGCTGGGCAAAACGTTTTACAGAATGCGCCAATGGCTGCTGGAAATAAAGCTGCCGGAATTAAAATGGCTAGAAGAAATCAAAATGTTGTAAAACATGCAAGTATGCAGCAGGCAGGTCAGGCAGGTGCAAAGCATGCTGCGATAAATCATGCGGCGAGGACAGCTTCCAGAGCTGGAGGCAAAGCGATAAAAGCTGGAATGGTAAAAGCTTTAGCCGGTGGTATTACTGCGGCGGTCATAGGAAGCGGTGTATTTATTGGAGGCAAAGCATTAAAGCAACATCAGGGCGATAAGAAAGTAATCACTTCTGGTCAGGAATATAGTACGCAGGAAGAAAAAGAGGGAACACCGGACAGCTCGGTGAAAGAATTTGTGGATGATAATCAGGCATTTATTAAAGAAATATTGGCTCTGGAGGCAGAAGTACCAGAAGGTACTGAATTCCAGACGGATATAAATGAAAATGTCAGGAGTGTGGTATATACTTCTTTGGGATTATTGTGTGATAATAAGTCTTTTGGTGAGGAAGCTACAAATATATATGATGCGGTACCAGAGGAAAGTATTGTGGATTATAATAATAATGATGATGGTGAGGGAACGATATCTGTCGAAGAGAGTGGATTTGAAAATATGAGACAGTTTCTTGGATGTAAAGAAACGATTGGGTCATTAAGTGCTACGAGTAGCGAAGAATTTCTATGTCAGGATGGAGAAGTAAGAGCAGAGGGCTTAAGCCCATCGTCAGATATGCAGTCATCCATTAAGGATATTGTGTATATTCCGCTTTCTAATGGGGATGAACGAGCAATTTTTACAGAACAGATTATACAGGATGAAATAGACGGCATTGGTACAGCGGTGATAACAAAAGCAGATAATGATCTGGGTGTACAATTGAAAAGTTATAATATTGTTGCAGACTCCGACAAGATAGACCAGTTACTGGGAAGTGTAGCTGTCCTCGGAAAACAGCTGGGAAGTGATGGAAAACTATTTAGTGGTAATATGACAGAGATGTCTGATGAGTCCAAAATACATGCACTTATAGATTCTGTACGGGGATATTGTTATACTGAGCCTAATGATGAGGATATTTACGCTAATAGGGCAGAAAGCCTGGTTTATAAGCCAGTATTTTCCGAGGATGATATAAAAAGCAATACAGAAAAATCTATTATTGTAAAAGAAGATGCATTCGATGATTATCTGGCACTTGTAGACTATGATGGAACGATTGATGATATAGTAGCGAATAAAGCGTTACAAAATAAATATAATTGTAGTATAAAGAGAAACGGTACGAATATAGAATTCACTTGCTTTCGTATTGTCTAAAAAAACGAATACGTTTATATTAGACCCTTCTAAATAATGCCGGATTTCCTCTAGGCTTAATTCTATATGATTGACGCTCATTATTTACTCTTTTTTGAAATTATGTCTAAAATATCACTTTTGTTGATTGGATATAAAATCCCATCATACTTTGCATAAATCTCAACTTCATCCTTTTCACGAAAAAGTTCAACCACATCCACGTTCAAATTCGTGGCGATTTTCTTTAGAGTGTCTAAAGTCGGTGAGATATTTCCATTGAGATAATTGCTCAAATTTGACTGGCTAATACCAGAACTTTGAGCGAACTCTTTTAGTGTAATTCCTCTTTGGGCAAGTATTTCCTTTAATCTCAAATCCATTTTTTAGTGAATTAGGATACAAAGTTAATAATTATATTGCTAGAAATACTAATTTTTAATTTGCAATATATTAAATGTAAGATAAAGTTTTGTTTTAATTATCTTATTTAGTAATTTTGATGCCTAAAATTATTAAATATAGCAAGCATGAAATTAAGTAATTCAATTCGTCAAGCACTATTGAC
>ENA-OPDG01002086-OPDG01002086.1-human-gut-metagenome-genome-assembly--contig:-NODE-2086-length-11885-cov-2.314370_pt1 | contig 11885 bp, 9 predicted proteins | sample MGYA00241259_ERZ501498 | MGnify/ENA primary metagenome ERZ501498 (study PRJEB25962, sample SAMEA2042582) | human gut metagenome | biome: human gut; feature: human-associated habitat; material: faeces... | reverse complement strand
AAGCCCAACGATTATGTACTCCTTGTAACAGATACCGGCAGCTATAATGGTCTTAATCACTGGGATATGGTGAATATTTTCAAATCCTACGGCTGTACTTATGCTTACAACCTGGATGGAGGCGGTTCTGCAACCCTGTACTTTAATGGAAAAGTAATGAATAAACTTATCGGCAATACTCAGCGTCCATGCGCAGACTTCCTTTATTTCACCCGATAATCCTTTTCCAGATAAGAATCCCGTCTGCTTGCACATGCTGCCAAAGCCCAGCACACAAGAATCAGTAGCCCGATTCCCATAGCCAGCACAGCAAGCAGGATTACGATAATTGCGTGGATAAACATAGACATGGATGACCTCCTTTCACAGTCATTCGGTTATGAACTGAGCAGCGAAGCAGATGATTTTATCCGCCTGACTTGTCTCATTCACTGACTTGGATAAAAATGGATGTTGTATAAGGAGTAATAAAAAGATATCAGGATGACCTGACAAGAACAATTAAGACAGTTAAAAGATCTGTTAACTGATTTAAATATACGCTGTCACACTCAAAAAAGCAAGCCGAAACTTTCGAGGGATTTCGACTTGCTTTTTGGCTGATTATTTACGAGGCTTGTTATAAGTATCAGAGAAAGATGTTACGGCAATCCGGAATGAATTTGGGTTACGTTACTGAGAACAGAGGGAACAGTAACGATTGTTTTGGTAAAATATTAACAATTCCATAAAAACACTTGACAACCCTACTTTACCATACTAAAATGTAAAAAGCAAAAAAACTGTTGCCGTAGGAAAAACAAATGATTGCCCTATACGGAAAAAGGGACATCCTTCCATGGCAGAACAAGGAGGAATATTATGAAAAAATACAGCGACATGAGCAAAGAAGAACTGCTTACACTCAAAGCACAGCTGGATAAAGAATACGCAGATATCAAAGCAAAGGGCTTAGCTCTCGATATGTCACGTGGAAAACCGTCAGCAGACCAGCTCGATCTCTCAATGGGATTAATGAACGTATTAAGCAGCGATTCAGACCTCAAGTGCGAAACAGGAGTAGACTGCCGTAACTACGGTGTTATCGACGGAATCCCGGAAGCTAAACGCCTCCTTGGAGAAATGTCCGAAGTAGATCCGGACCACATCATCATCTACGGAAACTCAAGCTTAAACGTTATGTTTGACAGCATTGCACGTTCTATGACACAGGGTGTAATGGGAAATACCCCATGGTGCAAACTTGATAAGGTAAAATTCCTCTGTCCTGTACCGGGATATGACCGCCATTTCAAGATTACAGAATTCTTCGGAATCGAAATGATCAACGTGCCAATGACACCACAGGGACCGGACATGGATATGGTAGAGAAGCTTGTCAGTGAAGACGCATCCATCAAAGGAATCTGGTGTGTGCCGAAATACTCCAACCCACAGGGATATACTTATTCAGCAGAAACAGTAGAGCGCTTTGCGCATCTGAAACCGGCAGCACCTGATTTCCGTATCTACTGGGATAACGCTTACTGTGTACATCATTTATATGATATCGATCAGGATCATCTGATTGAGATCCTTGCAGAGTGTAAGCGTGCAGGAAACCCGGATATGGTATACAAATTCTGTTCCACCAGTAAGATCACATTCCCTGGTTCCGGTGTTGCTGCGATCGCAACTTCCGCAAACAACTTGGAGGATATCAAAAAACAGTTAAAGGTTCAGACCATTGGTCATGATAAGGTAAACCAGCTCCGCCATGTACGTTTCTTTAAGAACATTCACGGCATCACAGAGCATATGCGCAAACATGCTGCATCCTTACGTCCGAAGTTCGAGATGATCACAGACATGTTTGACAAAGAACTTGGCGATTTGGGCGTAGGAACCTGGTACAAACCAAAGGGAGGCTACTTCATCACTTATGAGACTTTAGAGGGCTGTGCAAAGAATGTTGTTGCAAAAGCAAAAAAAGCAGGTGTTGTGATGACTCCGGCAGGCGCACCGTTCCCGTATGGAAAGGATCCGAAAGATTCCGTAATCCGTATCGCACCGTCTTATCCAAGCTTAGAGGATCTGACAACAGCAGCAGAAATCTTTGTTGTTTGTGTGAAATTAGCAAGTATTGAGAAGATCTTAGAAGAAAAATAACAGATTAGATTACACACGCTGCGGTAACATTATTATCTGGAATACAGGAATTACCGCAGCGAAAAAGTTTGTAAGTAAAAATGCAGGAACCATAAAATATGATTCCTGCATTTTTTCATGTGATAGAATTTACATGTTAATTTTCTGTTTCAGTTCCGGCAGCTTCGGTGGTAGAACCGTTTTTCCATTTGTCAAATTTATCTAATACGGCATCATAGGTACGCTGGGAAATATCCGGCAAATCTTTGCCCCAGGATTTTGTTGCATCTTCAAAGCCTTTTTTGAAAGCGTCGATCAGAAGATCTGCTTTTTCCGGATCGTTGCCGGAAAGGGCTTTTGCAAAATCAAGGATACGGTCAGAGGTCTGCTCTACACCCCAGTAGCCGTCCTCAGCGATATCTGCCTGAGCCTGTTTCTGTGTTTCCTCATCAACGGTAAAGTTACCATCTGCTAAGAAGCTCCACATGGAATCGGCATTTGCGATTGCGGTTCCCTGCTTGGTCATCATTTTTTCAACCAGGCTGCGTAACTGGGAAGTACGCTGCTCAGCATCTGCTTTTAATTTTGCAACCATTGCATAGTCAGTTTTTTTGGTAACGGTATCCTTGTCTGTTTGAGAAGATTTCTCATATACGACACCGGTTTCTGCCTTATCAGATGTTGTGGTTTTGTCTGTAGATGTAGAAGCTGTCTTAGAAGCTGTGCCTGTCTGATAGCTGTTAGTTGTTGAATTTACGCTGTTAATTGCATTCATAGTCATAAATAATTCCTCCATTCCAGTAAATGAATGACTGATTTGTTCATGCATTTTTTCCTTTTTCTTCTGTAAAATATATCGGCTTTTCGGGAAAAATAATTTAGATGGAATTGACCTTTTTGCCTTAAAATGATAAAATTTATGTTGTATACAAAAAACAACGAAAATACATGACGATGGTATGGGGATTATGAAGGAAATATCAGTAAAAGCACTTGCAAAAATAAATCTTGGGCTTGATGTTGTGCGCAGACGTGAGGATGGGTACCATGAAGTGAAGATGGTCATGCAGACCATCCACCTGTTTGACCGTCTTGAAATGAAAAAGACAGCAGGCGGGATTACAATGACGACAAATCTGTCCTTTCTGCCGACAAATGAGAATAATCTTGTCTACAAGGCAGCAAAACTTCTGATGGATGAATTTCAGATCAGGGACGGTATCGATGTGAAGCTGCACAAGTATATTCCGGTCGCAGCGGGAATGGCCGGTGGAAGTACAGATGCTGCAGCGGTGCTTTATGGTATGAACCGTATGTTTGAACTTGGACTGTCCAAAGAAGAACTGATGCAGCGTGGGGTTAAGATCGGTGCAGATGTTCCTTACTGCATTATGCGTGGAACCGCACTTGCAGAAGGAATTGGTGAGCAGCTTACCGCACTTCCACCGATGGTAAAATGTCCGATACTGATCGCAAAACCACAGATTTCTGTATCGACAAAGTTTGTATATGAGAATCTGAAGCTGGATGAAAATACAGTTCATCCGGATATTGACCGTCTGGTGGAAGACATCAGACGAAAAGACCTTGCAGCCATTACCTCAGATATGGGAAATGTTTTAGAAACTGTGACGATTCCGAATTATCCGGTAATCGCAGAGATCAAAGAACATATGATGGAACATGGAGCTGCGGGAGCTATGATGAGCGGGAGTGGTCCGACGGTATTCGGACTGTTTGATGATAAGGAGAAAGCGGTTGCGGCATATGAGGCGATGCAGGCATCCGGACTGGCAAAGCAGGTTTACCTGACCAGTATTTACAACAACATGAGATAAGCGAAGAAATGGAGGAAAACAGGTTTATGACAGACGATTTGACGCTGAATATGGATGCGTATCTGCCACTTCGGGATGTGGTGTTTAACACACTGCGTGAGGCGATTTTAAAAGGAGAGTTAAAACCCGGAGAGCGTCTGATGGAACTGCAGCTTGCTGCAAAGTTAGGCGTCAGCCGTACACCGATCCGTGAGGCGATCCGCATGTTAGAGCAGGAGGGCTTAGCGGTCACGATTCCGAGAAAAGGTGCGGAAGTCGCCAAGATGACAGAAAAGGATATGGAGGATGTGCTTCAGATCCGTGATGCGTTAGATGAACTTGCAGCATCGATTGCATGTGAGCAGATGACAAAGGAACAGTTAGATACTCTGACGGAAACAATGCATGAGTTTGAGGAATCTACCAAATCAAAGGATTTGAAAAAGATCGCCGCTGCGGATGTGCAGTTTCACGATATTATTTATCAGGCGACCGGCAATCCAAAACTCGTCAATATGCTCAATAATTTGAGAGAGCAGATGTACCGTTACCGTGTGGAATATTTAAAGGATGAGAGAAATTATCCGACACTGATGCGGGAACATAGTGAGATCGTGGAAGGATTGATGACAAAGGATAAGGGACGTGTGACAGAAGCAATGCATAAGCATGTCAAAAATCAGGTTGTGGCGGTCAAGGAAATGATCAGAGAGCAGGAGTAAGGGAGCTTTGTATAATCTGGTTAAAATTGCATAGAATAAGGGAAATGAATTTTTGAGGATAAGCCGTAGGCTTATCCTTTTTTAGTTGCCGGGAAATGAGGGATATTATGAAGGAAAAGGTAGCGGTTTCAAAGAGATTAAGTGAGAATATCGCGCAGATGGAGGAGTTTTTTCATGAGTGCGATGATATTAAAAAGAAGGAATTGATGCTTGGCAGGCAGATGGATGTGGCATGTTATCTGACGTTTATTGAGGTGTCGGTGGACATGGGGACTTCGGCACTGAGTGAGGTGCTGAAGTATTTAAAGGGGCTTGGGAAGGAAGAAATTTATCAGGCATTGGAGCAGAATGCGCTGGGAATTTCGGATGCAACTTATTTTGATACGATAGAGGATGCGGTGGACGGGCTTTTGACCGGAGAGGTGATCCTGTTTGTGGACGGATTTGACAGGGCGGTAAAGATACCGGACGACGGTTATCCGAATATGGGGATCACGGAGGCGGATTCTGAAAAGGTCATAAGGGGTTCAAACGAGGGGTTTTGTGATTCGGTAAAACAGAATGCGGCGCTGATTAGAAAGCGTATCCGTTCCCCGAAAGTCAAGGTGAAGCAGAAAAAATGTGGTATGCGCTCGAATACCAATGTTTATCTTGTTTTTATGGAGGATCTGGTGTATCCGGGACTGGTACGGGAGATCGGGCACAGGCTGGAGGGATTTGAGATCGACGGGGTGTTAGACAGTGGTGTGATCGAACAGCTCACTGAGGAGAAGTGGTATTCCCCATTTCCACAGTTTCAGACGACAGAGCGGCCGGATCGTGCAGCAATGGCTGTTTTGGAGGGAAGGGTGGTTGTGCTTTCTGACAATTCCCCGGTGGGGCTGATCCTGCCGACTGATTATAATTCGTTCATTAAGACGAGCGATGATTATTACAACCGGTGGGAAATCGCAAGTTTCGGCAGGCTTTTGCGCTATGTCGCATCTTTCTTTGCCATGACTCTGCCGGGATTTTATCTTGCCGTGACAAATTTCCATACGCAGATTCTGCCGACGATGCTTCTTTTGTCTTTTGCGGATGCGAGGAGCGGTGTGCCGTTCCCGGCGGTGGTTGAGGTGATTTTGATGGAACTTTCATTTGAACTATTAAGAGAGGCAGGCGTGCGTCTGCCCGGCGCCATGGGAAATACGATCGGTATTGTAGGAGGACTGATCATCGGACAGGCGGCGGTCGAGGCAAATCTTGTCAGTCCGATCGTGGTGATCGTCATCTCATTTACTGCGCTCTGTTCCTTTGCAATTCCAAATGAGGAATTTGCGACGGCATTCCGTCTGTTGAAGTTCTTCTTTATCGGAATGTGTGCGTGGTTAGGCTACTTTGGCATGCTGCTTGGACTGCTCTTTGTACTGATCCATCTTGCGCATTTAAAAAGCTTTGGCATCCCATATCTGATGCCGTTTGTCGGGGCAGATCTGACGGACTATGAAGACGAACGTGATTTCCTGTGGAGATGGCCGATCCGCAAACTGACAAAACGTCCGATTTACGCCAGGCGGGAGGAGCGGGTGAAACTGAAATTGAAATAAGGATGAATGTTTGAAACAAACACCAAATAAAAAGGAGTACAAGGAATTATGTTTTCATCAAACGAAAAAATTTCAGGCCGCCAGGCATTCCGCCTTTTGGTATTTGATCTTTTAGGACTTGGCACGCTTCTGATCCCGGCTGCGGTCGCCGGGTTCTGCGGGCGGGACGGCATTTTCTGCATTATTGTGGGAACAGTGCTTGGACTTTTATTTTTACGCCTTCTGGTGTATGCAGTGGGGGATATGCAGGGCAGCTTTGCAGAATATACGGAAAAAATGTGCGGGACATTTTTCGGAAAGACCATACAGGCGGGATATTTTCTGTATCTGATGCTGTTAGCAGGGTATACGGCGTATCTGTTTTCTGTGACGGTGTTAAACAACCTGCTGCGGGGGGAGTCTTTTTATCTTGTACTGGTGCTGATCCTTGGACTTGTCTGGTATGGGCTGTTAAGCGGGATTGAGGGGCGGGCGCGTGTCTACGAACTGCTATTCTGGTTTATCCTGATACCGCTTTTTATCATGTTAGCGTCCGCACTGGATGAAGTGAAAACAGATTACTGGAATCCTGTATTTTTTACGGGAAAAAGAGATTTTTTTGCGGGAAGTTATTATGTGTTTATCTGTTCGTCACTTATTTTTCTGATTTTGTTTCTGGGAGGGTATCTGCGAAAGCGGGAAAGCCTGATGAAAGTTGGGAGGCTTGCGTTGATTTTTACCGGATGCTTAGAGGCAGGGCTTTATCTGATCTTACTGGGGGTGTTTGGTGGTGCTGCGCTCTCAGACATGCAGACTCCGGCGATCACACTGATGAGCACGATCAAAATCACAGGTGGATTTTTAAAGCGTGCTGATGCATTTATGTTTGGAATCTGGTTTTTTACACTGTATGCACTGCTAAACAGTGCAGTATTTTATGCAGAAATGTTATTAAATGGTTTATATCATGCAAAAAAAAGACAGGCATTGTGGAAAAAGTGGGAGCGGGCGGCGGTGTTTGCAGCAGTTTTTGGTGTGGCAGTGTTATTGTATAACTCGAAAGAAAATACCGTGCTGTATGAAAAATTTCTGTGGTATATCGGAACACCATTTCTGGTGCTTGTCCCGGTAGTGTTGGCGATCATACGGTGTGCAGGACAGAGAAAAAAAAATCTGAGATCCGGAGCGGTTATTTGTGTCCTGTTAGGACTGATGGGGCTTTCCGGCTGTGCGACGGCAGAACTTGAGGAGCGCAATTTTCCGATCGAGATGGCAGTCAGTGACATGGAGCAGTTTGACAGGGAATGGCTGAATGCCGACGAGTCCGGGAACCGCATGGTGGATTACAGCCACATGAAAGTCATTTTACTGGATCAGAAATTTTTGGAAGATGCCCAAAATATGGATGCATTTCTGGAAATCCTGGAAAAAAAGAGTGACGTGCCGAGAAACACCTATCTTGCGGTGGCAGAGGATGCAGAGGCTGTATTAAAATTACAGAAAAATATGGAAGAGTCCGTTGGCACTTATCTTGAAGATTATTTTGAAAATGTGTCCGAGATCAAAAAAACTGCCTATCCGACACTCGGGATGCTTTATCAGGAGCAGGAAAACAAAATGGAAACCCTGTTTATCCCCTATGTGGAAGAAGTGGACCAAAAGCCTGCCGTGACAAAGTATTATGTCTGGAAACGCGGGGAGGCGGAAGGAATGCTTGACAGCCAGACGGCGCTGCTTTCTTTTTTTACACAGAATCAGAAGGAAGAATACGCACTGACACTTGCGGACGGAGTGGATGTGCGTCTGTTTGCACCGCATAATCAGGTTGTTTTTTCACAGACAAAAGAAAAACAGATTATCGCAGAAATAAGCTGCAGCGGAGAGATCCTGTATGAAAAACCGGGATGGAGGCAGAAATTGCAGTCTGAATATGGTCAGAATTTAAAATCTGGGGATATAAAAAAGATGTTGGAAAAGGAACTTGAAGATTATTTTCAGCAAACTGCACAGAAAGTGGAAGTCGACTGCGCGAACAGCTATAAAAAACTTGGCGGACAGCGCAGGGACTGGTATCTGCTTTATCAGAAGCAGCCGGAGCAGTATGAAAAAGATATGGAGATCATTTACCGGGTGAAGGTTGACTGGGTAAATATGGGTGAGTGAAAAGGGGATTATTTAACACTGTATAAAAACCCAGATAAGTGGAATACTCCTCCTATCAAACAGAAAAAAGGAGTATTCCAATGAAATTTCCAACCATAAAATCAAAAAAAGACTCCCTTTACATAACCTTGTTTTTTTTATTTTCCATTGCCTGCATTGCCGGGTTACGGTACGAGCAGCGGCTTGAGATGCAAAAAGGCATCGCAGAAAAGATTATACGCTTTCATGTGATCGCAAACAGTGACACGAAGGAGGATCAGGATTTAAAACTTGCTGTGCGTGATGCAGTCGGAATCAAAATGTCAGGGCTTTTAAAAGATGCAGCCGACCGGAGCCGGTCGGAGGCTGTGATCCGGAAAAATATGGAGGACATGAAGCAGACGGCAGAGAAAGTCATTGCGGAGAGAGGTTATGACTATGATGTGGATATCTGTCTGACAGATACGGATTTTCCGGTAAAAACGTATGGTGCGTATACATTTCCGGCGGGAAATTATGAGGCGCTTGAGATCGTGATCGGAGCGGGAAAAGGGCACAACTGGTGGTGTGTGATGTACCCGAACATGTGCTTTTCGGATACCATGTACGAGGTGATTGATGAGGATGCAAGAAGTTCGCTAAAAAGAGTTTTGTCGGAAGATGAATATCAGCAGGTACTTGCTTCCGGAGATTATCAGGTAAAATTTAAGTCATTTGAAATTTTAAAAGGGCTGTATGATGAAAAATAGTATTGAATATCAGGCGAAAAGCGTATAATATAGTTCTGATGTAAAGAAACAACAGGAAATGAGGATTAGAATGACAAAAGAAGTACTGGTAACCATCAGCGGGCTTCAGTTTTCACCGGAAACTGAGAGTGAATCCGTGGAACTGATCACATCCGGCAGTTATTATAAAAAAAATGGAAAACATTATATCATCTATGATGAAGTCAACGAGGGATTTTCCGAGACAACACGAAATATCATCAAACTGAATGATGATTTTATGGATATCACCAGGAGAGGTGTATCGAATGTACATATGATGTTTGAGAAAAACCGGAAGAATGTGACCTATTATTATACGCCGTATGGAAGCCTTCTGATCGGGATCGACGCAAAAAGTGTGGATGTGCAGGAGACAGAAAATGATATTGATGTCAAGGTCAATTACGAACTCGAGGTCAATTATGAGCATATGGCAGACTGCTGTATCACAATGAATATTAAGTCAAAAGATGCGGGAGATTTCCGGATCACAGGGGCAGAATGAGAAAAAAGGACGGGAAAGCACAGTCCGGATGTCACGAAAATGACATCCGGACTGCGGATTCCCGTCCTTTTATACAGCATAAAAGATTAATGTTCCATCTTCCAGATTGCCACAGAATAGCCAGGAAGGTCTGTTCCACCGCCAAAGTCGTGCGGGGTATCGGTGATCAGTTCCTGTGCCGTGCCGCATCCGGCATCGAAATCTGCGTGGAAATTGTTTTCATCCGCGTTGATCGCTACATAGATGCGCTCATGTTCACTTTTACGTTCAAAAATGCACTGGCGGTTTGTCAGGAGCACAGAGCGGAAGGAACCGTAATTTAATGCTTCCGAGTTCTTTTTGATCTCGGAAAGCTGGCTGATCGTCTCAGAAAGATCGTTCCATTCCGGTGCATCAAAACATGCGCGCAGAGCCGGATCGCCTTCTTCTTTTCTCGCTTTTGCACCCCATTCACTGCCGTAGTAAACGCACGGGATACCTGGCATACCGAACAGCATGCCGTAGATCAGCGGCAGATGTTTTTCGTTGGTTAAAATACTTGCGATTCTTGTGACATCGTGATTGTCCACAAAGCAGAGCAGGTGTTTACCCTTATAGAGTGTCCAGTTGTCCGGTCCGAACTGGCGCAGCAGGGAGTGGTTGATCTCAAACATATTCATGCTGTTGAAGCTGGAATAAAGTCCTTTGTAGCACTCATAGTTGGTCACAGAGTGCAGCATGGAATCGTTCATCCACTGATTGTAATCGCCGTGTAATGTCTCGCCGACCAGGAAGAAGTCCGGTTTTAAACTGTCGCAGAAGCTGCGCAGGCGGCGTAAGAAATCATGGTCAAGGCAGTATGCAACGTCGAGGCGCAGGCCGTCGATATCAAATTCTTCCACCCATCCTTTGATCGCTGCAAAAATGTGCTGGATGACATCTTCATTTCTGAGATTTAATTTGACCAGATCGTAGTTACCTTCCCAGCCCTCATACCACAGACCGTCGTTATAGTTTGAGTTGCCGTCAAAACTGATGTGGAACCAGTCTTTGTACGGGGAATCCCATTTTTTCTCCAAAACATCCTGAAATGCCCAGAAACCGCGGCCAACATGGTTGAATACACCGTCTAATACAACTTTGATGCCTTCTTTATGAAGATTGTCACAGATTGTGGCAAAGTCTTCATTCGTACCGAGTCTGGTATCGATCTTTGTATAATCCCTGGTATTGTAACCGTGTGTGTCAGACTCAAAGACCGGGGAAAAATAGATGGCATTGGCGCCAAGTTTTTTGATGTGCGGAATCCAGTCATTGACCTTTAAAATACGATGCTCTAAAACGCCGTCATTCTCAAACGGAGCACCGCAGAATCCAAGCGGATATATCTGATAAAAAACACTTTCGTAAGCCCACATAAGAAAACCTCCAAATTATTTTTGACTCATATCATATGATTTTTTAGAACATGCGCGCTGTGCACTGATCACAGTATCACGGAAACCGCCATGTTCTAAAGCTGCAACTGCCTCAATGGTCGTACCGCCCGGAGAGCAGACAGCATCTTTTAATTCGCCCGGATGCTTTCCGGTCTCTAATATCATTTTTGCGGCGCCCAAAACAGACTGGGCAGCAAATTTATAAGCCTGTGCGCGCGGCATGCCGTCTGCAACGGCGGCGTCTGCCATTGCCTCAATAAACATATAGACATAGGCAGGGGAAGAACCGGAAACGCCGACAACGGCATCCATCATGCTTTCCGGTACAACTTCTGCACGGCCGAAGCTGTTGAATAAGGACTCAACGAGCTTTACTTCCTCTGGTGTTACCTTGTCATTCGGACAGAGTGCACTCATCGCAGCGCCTACAAGCGCCGGGGTGTTTGGCATGGCGCGGATCAGTCTGACCTCACCGAGCAGCGCCTCGATATTTGCGATCGGCTGTCCGGCTGCAATCGAAACTACGATACAGTCCGGTTTTAAATGACCTTTGATCTGCGGAAGTACTTCGGAAAATTTATTTGGTTTTACAGCGAGAAACAAAATATCGCTTCGTTCTGCAACGACCTCGTTTGACTGGGTTGTCTCTATGGAAAATTTTGTCCGGATCTTATCAAGTGTCTCAGGAGAGTGTGCACTTGCGATGATCTGGCTGGTCGTCACTAAAGATGCATCCAGAATACCGCCGATCATGGCGCTTCCCATATTGCCGGCACCGATAAAACCAATCATTTTACCTAAAAAAAAATCCTCCTTGTT
>ENA-OPDG01002083-OPDG01002083.1-human-gut-metagenome-genome-assembly--contig:-NODE-2083-length-11907-cov-6.733463_pt1 | contig 11907 bp, 8 predicted proteins | sample MGYA00241259_ERZ501498 | MGnify/ENA primary metagenome ERZ501498 (study PRJEB25962, sample SAMEA2042582) | human gut metagenome | biome: human gut; feature: human-associated habitat; material: faeces... | reverse complement strand
TGTTGTAGCTGCGCTGATTGGTATATCCGTCAATCTGTCGAACCTGTATCACACTTATGAATACAGCAAAGAAACCATGCGCGGCAAAAGCGAACTGGTGCAGACCGGCGACGCTGCCAAGCAGACCAGTAGCGGGCTGGACCGCGACTACATCACCCAGTGGAGCTACGGCATCGACGAAACACTGACTCTGCTGGTGCCCAACTTCAAAGGCGGAGCATCTGCCGCCCTCAGCCAGAGTGAAACTGCCATGAGCAAGGCAAACCCGATGTACAGTAGTCTGTACGGCTCACTGACACAATATTTCGGTACCCAGCCCATGACGTCGGGTCCCGTCTACGTCGGAGCATTCGTCTTGTTTCTGTTCGTACTGGGATGCTTCATCGTGAAAGGACCGTTGAAGTGGGCATTGATAGGAGCCACCTTCTTCTCCATCGTCTTGTCCTGGGGCAAGAACTTCATGCCGCTGACGGATTTCTTCATCGATTACGTCCCGTTGTACAACAAGTTCCGCGCCGTGTCCTCCATCCTTGTCATAGCAGAGTTCACGATACCTTTGCTGGCTATCTTTGCCCTGAAACGCCTGCTCGAAGAGCCGGAAATCTTAAAACAAGAAAAGAAGCCCCTCGGCATCAGCCTGCTGCTCACTGCAGGCATCGCCCTGCTGCTTGCCATTGCCCCGGGCAGCATCGGCTCCGGCTACGTGCCCGCCCAAGAGGCACAGATGCTGCAGAATGCCGTCAACCAGCAGATGATACCCGCCAACGAACTCTCCGACATCCTTGCCAACTTGGGAGAGATGCGTGCCGAACTCGTCAGCAGCGACGCCCTGCGTAGCTTCATCATCATAGGCATCGGCTGCAGCCTGCTCTGGCTCTATGCAAGCGGCAAGCTGCGTAGCTCGCTGACCATTGCAGGTATCACCATACTCTGCCTGGCAGATATGTGGGGGGTCAACAAGCGCTATCTGAATGATGCCCAGTTCGTGCCCCACTCCATCCGTACGGAAACCTTCACCAAGACAAATACAGACGAGCTGATACTACAAGATACCAGCTTGGACTATCGTGTATTGAACTTTGCCACCAGCACCTTCGATGACAACAACACCTCCTACTGGCACAAAAGCGTCGGCGGTTATCACCCGGCCAAGCTGCGTCGCTACCAGGAAATGATAGAGCATCACATCTCTCCCGAAATGCAGGCGGCCTACAAGGCCATTGCCACCGCCGGAGGTGAGATGGACAGCGTGGATGCCAATAAGTTCCGCATACTGAACATGCTGAACACCAAATACTTCATCTTCCCTGCAGGACAGCAAAGACAAACCGTTCCCATCCTCAACCCGCACGCCTACGGCAATGCATGGTTTGTAAACAAGGTGCAGTATGTGAACAACGCCAACGAAGAGATTGACGCCCTGGACAGCATCATACCCACAGAGACAGCCGTAGTGGATGCCCGCTTCAAGGATGTGCTGAAAGGTACCACGGAAAGTTATAAAGACAGCCTCTCCAGCATCCGCCTGACAAGTTACACACCTAACCGCCTGACGTACGAAACGAACAATGCCCAAGACGGTATTGCCGTATTCTCCGAAATCTATTATCCGGACGGCTGGCACGTAACCATCGACGGACAGCCTGCCGAACTGGCACGCGCCGACTATATCCTGCGCACAATGTATGTTCCTGCCGGACAGCACACCATCGAAATGCGCTTTGACCCCACCAGCCTGCACGTGACGGAAGGCATCGCCTACGGAGCACTGGCGCTGCTGGTGATAGGTATCATCGTGGCAGTGCTGATAGCCAAAAGGAAGTATGTAAAGGCATAAAAAAATATCATATCATTCCCCCATAAGCACCCGACGCATTCCGCTATTCATACCCTGATACGGAATGCGTCGAGTGCTTATGTCCGTTCCGTTATCCCCTCATGTTTGTTCTGTCATTCCCTTATGTCTGTTCTGTCAACCCCTATATATTGATGAAAAACCACGGCTGTGAAGCATATTCTTCACAGCTGTGGCACGTCTTCTTCACCGCTGTGGGAAAGGCGTACCACAGCCGTGCGCACATGATAAACCCAAAGGCTTCTCAAGACAAACCACCGTGCAAAACACAACAGAAGCCTATGTAACACACAACGGAAGCCTATGCAAGAGACAAGAAAGCCCGGTCAGATGCGCAAAAAACCGTTTCTACCCTCCCGGGTAAAAACGGCTCAAGTCAATAATACATGAAAAAACGCTATTTAGAGAGAGTCTCTTCTATAACGGAATGGTTCTCTTCCTTCTTCACTCATCATCAGCAGTTCTCCGAACTGACATCAAAGTTAGGGAAGCATAACAAGAACAACAAATAGAATCTACGAAAAGGCATATCTCATCGACAGAACGGAAAAGAATGAACCCTACAATAGGGAAAAGAATGAAAAAAAAGCTATAAACAGTCGGCAGAACGATATATTTCAGTAACTTTGCTAACGTGAAAACAGGCTGCACCCCAGCATAAAAAAATGAACAGTATGGAAACTACCAGACAAAATAAAATAGCCCGTCTCCTGCAGAAGGAACTGAGTGATATCTTCTTGTTGCAAACCAAGTCCATGCCCGGCATACTGATTTCCGTCAGTGCCGTACGCATCAGCCCCGACATGAGCGTGGCACGCGCTTATCTCAGTATATTCCCCTCGGAGAAAAGCGAAGAAATAGTCAAGAACATCAACGGAAACATGAAATCCATACGCTTTGAACTGGGTACCCGCGTACGCCACCAACTACGCATTATCCCCGAACTGAAGTTCTTCGTAGACGACTCACTGGACTATCTGGAACGAATTGATGAACTGCTGAAATAATGTCCCTTCCCTTCTTTATAGCCCGCCGCTACCTCTTCTCCAAGAAGAAACACAATGCCATTAATATCATCTCCGGCATTTCGGTGTGTGGGGTGGCATTGGCTACGTTGGCGTTGGTATGCACCTTGTCCGTGTTCAACGGTTTTCAGGACATGGTGGCAGGCTTTTTCACAGCCTTCGACCCGGAACTGAAAATCACCGTCCGCGAAGGTAAGGTTTTCGACCCGCACGAAGCGTGCATCCGGCAAGTACACGCCCTGTCCGAGATTGACGTGTGGACGGAAACACTGGAAGAGAATGCCATGGTGCAGTACAAGGACCGCCAGGCAATGGCCGTCATCAAGGGAGTGGAGGACAATTTCGAACAGCTTACCTCCATCGACAGCTTGCTCTATGGGACGGGAAAGTTCCTGCTGAGCGACTCGGTGGTGGACTATGGTTTTCTGGGTGTGGAACTTATATCCGAGTTGGGCACCGGCATTCAGTTCGTGGACCCGTTGCAGGTCTATGCCCCCAAACGGAACGTACGGGTAAACATAGCCAACCCCACTGCGGCTTTCAACCGGGAGTATCTCTTCTCGCCCGGCGCCATCTTTGCCGTCAACCAGCAAAAATACGATTCACGCTACATACTGACGTCACTCGACTTTGCCCGCCGTCTGTTCAATTATGACACGGAAGTCTCTGCCATCGAGATGAAACTGAAACCCGGTTCCAACATCGGCTCCGTACAAAAGAAAATAGCAGGCATTCTCGGCGACCGGTTCATTGTACAGAACCGCTACGAGCAGCAGGCCGATGTTTTCCGCATCATGGAAATAGAGAAACTCATCTCTTATCTCTTCCTCACCTTCATTCTGGGTATCGCATGCTTCAATGTCATCGGTTCGCTGTCCATGCTGATACTGGACAAACGGGAGGACGTGGAGACACTGCGCAATCTGGGTGCCGATGACCGGCTTATAGCGCGCATCTTCTTGTTCGAAGGCAGGATGATTTCTGTATTCGGCGCCCTCTCCGGCATCGTTTTAGGATTGTTGCTGTGCTTTCTGCAGCAACGTTTCGGGTTGATTTCATTGGGGGGAGGCAATGGAAGTTTTGTAGTGGACGCTTATCCGGTAAGTGTACATGCCACGGATATTATTCTGGTATTCTTAACGGTCATCACTGTAGGCTTCTTGTCCGTATGGTATCCGGTGAGATACCTCAGCAAGCGGCTGCTGAGAAAAAGATAAAAAAACAGTTACTTCTTACGGATAATCGTCAATCCGTCACGCAGGGGAAGAATGACTTTCTCCACACGCGCATCCCGCGCCACCAAATCATTGAAGGCTTTGATACTGATTGTTTGCAGGTCTGTGCGATGGGGTTGTTCTTCCAGCACATGGCCATCCCACAAGGTATTGTCGGCAATGATATATCCACCGCCGGAAAGGCGGGCGAGCACCATTTCATAATACTCTATGTATTTACGCTTATCTCCGTCAATAAAGGCAAGGTCGAAAGTGAGGTCCAGTTGCGGTACCAGCTCCAAAGCATCACCGATGTAGAACCTGATTTTATCCGCGTAATCGGAATTCTCCAGCCACGGACGGGTGAAGTCCTCCTGCTCGTCGTTGATTTCAAACGTATGCAGCATCCCGCCCTCCGGCAGTCCTTCTGCTATGCAAAGTGCGGAATACCCGCTATAAGTCCCTATCTCCAGCACCTGCCGGGGACGAATCATCCGGACAAACATCTTGAGCATACGCCCCTGCAAATGTCCGGAAGCCATGCGGGGATATAGCAACTTGACATGCGTGTCGCGATAGAGCGCTTTCAGATAATCGCCCTCATCATCAATGTGCTGCAAAATGTATTCGTCAATCGTCACTTTGTTAATGGATTATAGGTTAGGGATAAGGGATTAGGGGTTAGGGGTTAGTTCTGCGCACAATTATTAATTAATCATTAACCGCTAATCCCTACCCCCTTATCCTTAATCCCTTATCCTACAAGTATCTGTTACTGTTAGGCAGCACACTATCTTCAGCATGCTTCAAGGCATCTTCTACGACATTGATTTCAAGGAAAGAGGTCTGTGTGCCTTCCTTACCGCTACTCAGGTAGCCCACCATGTCCGTAGGACATAAACGGCCTTCCTTCAACAAGCGGCGCAAGGCTGCAAAGTAATACTCCTGCCCGTTGGCAAGTTCGGGCATATAGATAGCTTCCACACCGTAGGAAAGGGCAAGGTGCCGCATGGTCTTTTCCTTGTAGCAGATGGCCAACACCGGATATTTGCCACGGAAAGCGGCAAGGTTACGGGCAGTACGGCCGCTGTAACTGTCGGTGATGATTGCACGGATTTTCAGTTTGGTGGTAGCCTTTACCGCTTGTTTGGCCAGGAACGCAGTCACGTCGTTGCTGTTCTCGTCCAGCGGAATACGGATATCGTTGTCAGACAGCTTGTCTTTCTCCGCTTGGGCGGCAATCTTGGTCATCGTCTTCACCGCTTCTACCGGATACTTTCCATAGGCGGTTTCACCGCTCAACATCAAGGCATCCGTACGATAATAGATGGCATTGGCAATGTCCGTTACCTCCGCACGGGTGGGACGCGGATTGGAAATCATGGTATGAAGCATCTGTGTGGCAACAATCACCGGCTTCTTGGCAAGAATACACTTGCGGATGAGCACACGCTGGATGCCCGGAATACGTTCCTGCGGAACTTCAATACCGAGGTCACCGCGAGCTATCATCACACCGTCGGCTACTTCCAGGATTTCATCGATATTATCAACGCCTTCCTGGTTCTCAATCTTAGCAACAATACGGATATCGCTGTTATGAGCGTCAAGAATCGCCTTGATGTCGAGTATATCCTGCTTATTGCGCACAAAGGAGTGGGCAATGAAGTCTATGTTCTTCTCAATGGCATAAAGGATATTGGTGCGGTCCTTCTCCGTCAGAGAAGGCAGATTGATGCGGACGCCGGGAACGTTGACGCTCTTGCGGCTGCCCAGAGTAGCCTCATTCTGTACTTCGCAGAGCAGGTAGTCGGGGGTCTTCTCTACAACAACCAACTCCAAGTCACCGTCATCAATAAGGATATGGCCGTCCACATTCAAGTCTTTGACGAAATGGGGATAGGATACCGAGATACATTCACGGGTAGTCTCCTGCTCCGGGTTGCCTACCACCTTCACGCGGTCGCCCGCCTTGAAAGGAATGGGCTCAGCCAGAACCGTCGTGCGGACCTCCGGTCCTTTCGTATCCATCAGGATAGCGATGCGGTTGGAAACCGTACGCACATTGTTTATCAACTTCTCGGCACCTTCACGGCCAAGATGTGCAGTATTCATACGTACAACATTCATACCTGCATCGAACAACTGCTTTATAAAATCAACATCACAGCGCTGGTCAGAAATCGTTGCGACAATCTTCGTTTGCTTCAATAACATAATCTATATACCTATTTTATTTAATAATCTTTTAATGCCTCCATGGCCAGACGGTAGGAGTTCAGCCCGAAACCGAGAATGACACCTTTACAAGCGCAGGAAATCATGGACACATGACGAAAAGCCTCGCGGGCATGTACATTAGAGATATGCACCTCAACCACCGGAGAAGTGACCGAACGGATAGCATCCTGCAGAGCGATGGACGTATGGGTGTAAGCACCCGCATTCAAAATGATGCCGTCCACATCAAAACCTACCTGCTGAATCTTGTCTATCAGCTCTCCCTCAATGTTGGACTGGAAATAGTCAATCTGTACATCCGCATATTTCTTACGGAGTTCGGCAAGGTAGTCTTCAAAAGTAACGCTACCGTAAATGGAAGGTTCACGTTTGCCCAAGAGATTTATATTGGGGCCGTTAATAATCTGTATCCTCATAACACAATTTTTTATACCTTTGCGGTGCAAAGATAGTGCAAACCGAAAGCAGATGCAAATTTATTTGCAATTTGCTGAAATGCAGCCTATTTTCGCGAAGCAAAGGTAGAAAAAAGAAATGAAATCAGAAGAAAAATCCACGAATAAGGAGAAACAAACGCTGATAATCAGAAAGTACCACCAGTATCTGAAACTGGAAAAAGCACTCTCACCCAATACAGTGGATGCTTACCAAACAGACTTACAGAAGCTGCTGCACTTTCTGGAAGGAGAGGGTATCGCTATCCTTGACACTACCCTGGATGACTTGCAGCATTTTGCCTCCGGACTGCACGACATCGGCATCCATCCCCGCTCGCAGGCACGCATCTTGTCGGGCATCAAGTCATTCTTCCATTTCCTCGTCATGGCCGACTACCTGGAGGGAGACCCCAGCGAACTGTTGGAGGGACCCAAAATCGGATTCAAGCTTCCAGAAGTACTGACGGTGGAAGAGATAGACCGCATCATCTCCGCCATTGACCTAGGCACAAACGAGGGGCAACGCAACCGGGCCATCCTCGAGACTCTATACAGTTGCGGCCTACGGGTATCGGAACTGTGCAACCTGAAAATCTCCGACTTGTATTTCGACGAAGGCTTCATCAAGGTAGAAGGTAAGGGCAGCAAACAGCGCCTTGTACCCATATCGTCCCGTGCCATCAAGGAGATAAGGAACTGGTTCGTGGACCGCAATGGAGGCTGGAAAATCAAGAAGGACTTCGAGGACTATGTATTCCTGGCACGCTGGGGCAAAAATATCTCGCGCATCATGGTATTCCATCTCATCAAGGAACTGGCGAAGAAGGCCGGCATCACCAAAAACATCAGTCCGCACACCTTCCGCCATTCCTTTGCCACCCACCTGCTTGAAGGAGGCGCCAACCTGCGCGCCATACAAAGTATGCTGGGCCACGAATCTATCGCTACAACAGAAATTTACACACATATTGACCGGCACAGATTGCGCAGTGAAATCATAGAACATCATCCCCGCAATATAAAGTACCGCAAAGAGCGAGAAATTCATTAAATTATGATAAAATTGCTGCACGAGTTAACAAACTGTAATAGGATTTAATATCTTTGCGTTGTTATGTTCATGCCTAAACAGCACACTAACATGGAATAGACAAATTTCAATTACAAACAATTAATTTATACCTAAAATGACTAAGAAATTGTATCTGCCGTTTTTAATGGCAATGATTGTTGCATTAATGACATCGTGCAGCAAAAAGATGGGTGAATTGTCATCAGATTATTTCACCGTAACTCCTCAAGTTCTGGAAGCTGTGGGTGGTAAAGTTCCCGCTACAATCAACGGAAAATTCCCCGAAAAGTACTTCAACAAGAAGGCTGTGGTAGAAGTGACCCCTGTGCTGAAATGGAATGGCGGCGAAGCTAAAGGCCAACCAGCTACTTTCCAAGGTGAAAAAGTGGAAGGTAACGACCAGACTATCTCTTACAAGATGGGCGGCAGCTACACTATGAAGACATCTTTCGACTATGTACCGGAAATGGCCAAATCCGAACTGTATCTGGAATTCAAGGCTACAGTAGGCAAAAAGACTGTCACTATCCCTGCTGTAAAAGTAGCTGATGGTGTAATCTCCACTTCTGAGATGCTGGAACAAACATTGGGCAGCGCTAACCCCGCCAATGGTGACGACGCTTTCCAACGTATCATCAAAGAAAAGCATGACGCCAACATCATGTTCTTGATTCAACAAGCCAACGTACGCGCCAGCGAATTGAAGACTGCCAAAGAATTCGGCAAAGAAGTGAAAAACATAGACGAAGCTGAAAACAAGAAAATCAGCAACATCGAAATCTCCGCATACGCTTCTCCCGATGGTGGTGTAGGCTTGAATACTACACTGGCTGAGAACCGCCAGGACAACACGGCTAAAATCATCAACAGAGATTTGAAGAAAGCAAAAATCAATGCAGCAGTAGACACCAAGTATACGGCTCAGGACTGGGAAGGCTTCCAGGAACTGGTATCCAAATCAAACATCCAAGATAAAGAATTGATTCTTCGCGTTCTTTCCATGTATCAGGATCCTGAACAAAGAGAACAAGAAATCAAGAACATCTCTTCTGTTTATAAAACTTTGGCTGACGAAATCCTGCCGCAACTGCGTCGTTCACGCCTGACTTTGAACTACGAAATCATCGGTAAGTCTGACGAAGAAATCGCAAACCTCGCCGACAGCGATGCCAAGCAGCTGAACATCGAAGAATTACTGTATGCCACCACCTTGACTAAAGATGCTGCCAAGCAAGAAGCCATCTTCACAAAAGCTACTCAAATCTACCCGAACGATTTCCGTGCTTACAACAACTTAGGTAAACTGGCTTATCAGGCTGGTGATCTTGACAAGGCTGAAAGCTACTTCAAGAAAGCTCTCTCCATCAAGGATGCTCCTGAAGCAAACATGAATCTCGGTCTGATTGCCTTGACCAAGGGCGACAGAACAGCAGCAGAAAGCTATCTGAGCAAGGCTTCCGGTTCTAAGGAACTGAACGAGGCATTGGGTAATCTGTATGTTGCTCAAGGACAGTACGACAAGGCTGTCAGCTCATTTGGCGACACTAAGACTAACAGCGCTGCTTTGGCACAAATCCTGGCTAAGGACTACAACAAGGCTAAGAACACACTGGCTGCTATCGAAAGACCAGACGCTTATACTGACTACCTGATGGCTGTACTTGGCGCAAGAACCAACAATACATCTATGGTAACCAGCAGTCTGAAGAATGCCATTGCAAAAGAACCGGCTTTGGCAAAGAAGGCTGCTTCTGACCTGGAATTCGCCAAATACTTCACTAACACTGACTTTATGAATATCATCAAATAATAAAGGTTAGATTGAAAAGAACGTGCCCGGCATAGAAATATGTCGGGCATTTCTTTTTATTCACACCAAAAAGAAGTATTTTCGCGACGAAGTATCAGAAAAAGAACCGGAATGAAGAAAATCTATCTTGCATACCTTCTGCTTATTATATTGTCTGCCTGCGGCAGCAAAAATACAAATTCAGTCTACCTAAATGGTGAAATCAAAGGGCTGGGGAATGATACCCTTTATATATATGGTACGGACAAGTTCTATAACCGTATGGACACTCTGCTTGTCAAGGATGACAAGTTCTCTGCAACCCTCACCACCGACACACTTGCCTCTACATGGTTGCAATTCAGTGACGGTACGGAATATCCGCTTTACCTGGACAAAGGAGACAACATAAAGATAAAAGGTTCTGCCGCCGAACTTACTTCACTGGAAATCACGGGGAATGTTCCCAATGAAGAACTGACCGCCTTTCAGAAAGAGTTGAAAGGTTTGAGTACTCCCTCGGAGAAAGCATTGGAAGAAAAAGCAGAAGCCTTCATCAACAGCCATCCTTCTTCACTGGTAAGTATCTATCTGCTGGAGAAATATTTCGTGCAAAAACCGCAACCGGACTTCTCCTTAATCAAAGAAATGACAGAACACATGACCGGAGGCCTGAAAGACCGCCCATATGTGGACGAACTGCTTGACCTTATCCAAGAAGAAGAGAAGGTATCCGTCGGGAAAACCATCCCTTACGTCAACCTGCCCAATGCCAAAGGCACACAAATCAGCCGTACTAGCTTTAAGGACAAATATCTGTTGATACATTTTTGGGCATCCTGGGACCCACAAAGCATGGAGGCCAACGCTGCCCTGCGTCGGATTTACAAGAAAGAAGAAAAGAACAAGCTATTCGCACTCTGGGGCATTTCCTTGGATATCGACAGAAAGGAATGGGAAGAAGCAATCAAAAGAGATACCCTGAAGTGGGAACAGAGTTGTGATTTCTCCGGATGGAACACAGCGCCCATCAAACAGCTCGCCATACAAGCATTGCCTGCCAATCTGTTCCTTAGCCCTTCCGGAAAAATTGAAGGGAAGAATATGAGTGAGGAAGACATCAAAAAGAAACTGGAGGAGATAGAGCAAAAGGAAAAAGAGAAGAAAAAGAGTGAAAAGAAACTCAAAAAACAAAACCGACGGTAGCCTATCCTGCCATCACTAACCCCTAATCACTAAAAACGTGCTCATAAAAGTTTTTGGAGCGGCTGTTCAAGGTATTGACGCAACCCTCATCACCATTGAAGTCAACAGTTCCAGAGGCTGTATGTTCTATTTAGGGATATTCAGTAAATGTCCCTAAAAAATAAGATGGCATATGAAGATGATAGGACATGACCACTTCATATGCCATTCTTATTGTCATTTTTCGGTGCTTTCTCACATAATTCTATCCGACAGGACATGAAGTTCCGGAAGAAGTCTGATGACCTCTTCTGATTCTGTGAGTAACATCATATCATGCTGCTTTAGCTGTTTTGTTTCTGATTTTTTCTATCATCAGTATGGCATTTGCCGTATGTATTCCAAAGAAAATCCACAGTATTTCCGTCTTCCTGTTTCTGGCCTTTATCCTTGAGAGCGAGTAATGTTGCTTTTGAGTGCCGAAGCTTCCTTCAAGCCGTGTTGCCCTTTCTTTTGAGAGTTCGCTTCTAAGCACCTTCCTCAAAGGCTCATCTTTGGCCGCCCTTCCCTTGCGCACAAAGGATGTGGATATCCCATATTTTGTACAGAACTTTCTGTTGGCATTATTGGCATATATGGAATCGGCAGCCACACATCTTACCCTTACATTCATAAGCTTCTGCTGCATACGGATACAGTCCTTCAAGCGTATACCCTCATTGAATGCCTTGAACGAGAGGTGTTCGATGAACGATATGCCGTCTATCTGTATATTATTGACCTTTGCACCGAACTCGACGGACTTGGTTTCCTTGCCTCTGACGATGGGACGTACATAATGACGGTCAATGCTGACGATGCGGTCACTGACTTTCCGCCCTTCAAACATTTCCTTTTCTTGTACAAGCACCTTTCTGATGATGGAAAGACGCTTATGATAATCCTGGGTATATCGGAGTAAAGCACCGTACTCGCTATGGATCCCATCCCTTTGACTGAGGAGCTTTTCAAGAAGCTTGATCATACGGCGCTTAAGCATTCTTGTCCTTGAAGCTCTCCTCTTTCTTTTCTTGCAGTAGGACAGATAGG
>ENA-OPDG01002081-OPDG01002081.1-human-gut-metagenome-genome-assembly--contig:-NODE-2081-length-11919-cov-2.589009_pt1 | contig 11919 bp, 7 predicted proteins | sample MGYA00241259_ERZ501498 | MGnify/ENA primary metagenome ERZ501498 (study PRJEB25962, sample SAMEA2042582) | human gut metagenome | biome: human gut; feature: human-associated habitat; material: faeces... | reverse complement strand
CCCACCAACGTGATACTGAACGATACACTGTGGGATATACATCCTTCCCAGGTAGTACTCGACTCCGGCAAAGTGTATGTCAATGATTTCTACTTCAGCCATAAAGACCGGCACTTGCGTATCAATGGTATCGTTTCACCACAACCCGAAGATACAGTACGTCTGGATTTGAAGGAAATCAACATCGGTTATGTGTTCGACATTGCAGACCTCGGAGTCAATTTCAAAGGAGAAGCCACCGGTCCGGCTTTCGCCAGCGGAGTACTGGAAAAACCCGTCATGAGCACCGATTTGTTTATCCGCAACCTCGGATTGAACGAAGGCTTGCTGGGGGACGCCAACATACACGGAGAATGGCATCACGATGTGAAGGGCATCTATCTGGATGCCCATATCCAGGAGAAAGATATCGCCAAAAGCCATGTGTATGGCTATGTCTATCCCTTGAAGCCCACCAGTTCATTGGATCTCCAAATTGAAGCGGGCGGTACCAACTTGAAGTTTATACATCATTATATGAGCAGCATCACGCCCGAATTCAACGGACGTGCCACCGGCCATGTACATTTCTATGGCAAATTCAAGGCTCTCACCATGGAAGGGCGTGTATTCGGCGATGCTTCCATGAAGGTAGACGTGCTCAACACCACTTTCTCCGTCAAAGACAGCATCTACATCGAGCCCGGCGGGTTGACCTTCCGCAACAACCGCATTTTCGACACGCAAGGGCATCAAGGCAGTATGAGCGGCTATCTGCACTATCAGCATTTCAAGAACCTGGAGTACCGTTTCAATTTCAATGTCAACGACATGCTGGTGATGAATACCAAAGAATCACCGGACTATCCCTTCTACGGCACCGTCTACGGTACGGGAAATGCCACTATTGCCGGTAATGCCCAAGATGGCGTTAACATTGACATTGCAATGACTACCAATCGCAACACCACCTTTACCTATATAAAGGATAACGTATCTACAGCGGTCAGCAACCAGTTCATCAAGTTTGTGGACAAGACGCCACGCCGTGCCGTACAAGACTCTGTCCGCCTTTCCGACTACGAGATTGCCCAAAAGGAAATCGAGGAAGAGAAAGAGAGCGACACTGACATCCGGTTGAATCTCTTGGTAGACGCCACCCCCGACGCTACCATGAAGATTATCATGGACCCTATCGCCGGCGACTATATCAGTGGACGGGGAACCGGAAATATCCGTACTGAGTTCTTCAATAAAGGAGATGTAAAGATGTTCGGCAGTTACCGAATAAGCCAGGGAGTCTATAAATTCAGTCTGCAAGAGGTTATCCGAAAGGACTTTATTATCAGGGATGGGAGTACCATTACATTCAACGGTTCGCCGCTGGATGCCACTCTGGACATAAAAGCAGGCTATACGGTCAACTCAGCATCCTTAAATGACCTAATGCCCAACGAGGCAACCTCCGGCTACATCAGCCAAACAAATGTAAAAGTGAACTGTATGATGGACCTTACCGGACAATTGACTTCACCCGATGTAAAATTCGACATCGAGCTGCCCAACGAACGCGATGAAGTGCAGGCCATTGTCCGTAACTATATTCCTACTGACGAGCAAATGAACATGCAGATACTCTATCTGTTGGCTATCGGCAAGTTCTATACCCCGGAAAACTTGGGAGCCACCCAGAATTCGAATATGATGTCCAGTGTTGTTTCATCCACCCTTTCCGGACAGTTGAATAACGCTTTATCGAACATTCTCGATGTTAATAACTGGAACTTCGGCACCAATTTCAGTACCGGTGAAAGAGGCTGGACAGACATGGAGTTCGAGACCATGCTTTCGGGGCAATTATTGAATAACCGACTACTTATCAATGGTAATTTTGGTTATCGTGACAATCCGATGGCAAATACCAATTTTGTGGGAGACTTTGAAGCGGAATGGCTCGTCAACCGTTCCGGAGACATCCGCCTGAAAGCGTACAACGAAACGAACGACCGCTACCACACCCGGACAAATCTGACAACACAAGGTATTGGTATTATCTTCAAAAAGGATTTCAACAAATGGAGTGAACTCCTTTTCTGGAACAGATGGAAACTCAACCGGCTGAGAAAGGAACAAAAAATAAAACAAGATACTCTATCCACTGATAAAATAAACACAGAACGGCAGATACCCGAGGCACAATCAAAGCGGAAAAGGGAGCAAAAGTAAGATTGACGTTCTTACTGTCCACACTGAAGGCTTTAGAGCAAGCAAATAGGCTAAAATACAGCATTTTAAATGGCTACACCCTTTGTGCCTAAAGGTGTAGCCATCACTCTACGATGGTATAGGCATTCAAGGCAAAGGGTGTAGCCATAAAAATACATCAGAAAGGTAATGGCCCATCCGACCCCACACCTCCAAACGGGTTGTCCGTCTGTGGCGGAAAATCAGCAGCCGATGGAGGTGGCGGTGTTGCCGTACTTCCGATAGGCGCATTCATACGTGAACCGAATGTAGCTCCTCCACCCTCCGTCGGAGGTGGGATAACCATATCATCCTCCGGATTCTGGAAACGGGTGTACTGTCCGATAAATCTCAGACGCACATCCCCCACAGCACCGTTACGGTGCTTTGCTATGATGATTTCCGCCATACCGCGCAAGTCACTGCCATCGGCAGAAGTATAAATCTTGTAATATTCGGGACGGTGGATGAAGCACACCATATCGGCATCCTGCTCGATGGCACCGGATTCACGAAGGTCACTCAACTGGGGACGCTTGCCTTCCTCGCCTTCACGGTTCTCCACACCACGGTTCAACTGCGACAGAGCGATGATAGGAATGTTCAGCTCCTTGGCCAAACCTTTCAATGAACGCGAAATGGTACTAACTTCTTCCTGACGGCTACCGAAAGACATTCCGCTTGCATTCATCAGCTGAAGGTAGTCGATGATGATAATCTTCACTCCGTGCTCACGTACCAGACGCCGTGCCTTCGTACGGAGTTCGAATACCGACAAAGAAGGCGTATCGTCCACATAAAGCGGAGCATCCAGCAAGTCACGCAGTTTGTAATCCAACTGCTGCCATTCATAGTCCGCCAACTGGCCACTCTTGATTTTCTCACTCGGAATCTCGCACACGTTGGATATCAGACGGTTCACCAGCTGCACGTTACTCATTTCAAGCGAGAACAGCGCTACGGGATTGCGGAAATTCACGGCAATGTTTTTTGCCATGGAAAGTACGAACGCCGTTTTACCCATGGCAGGACGGGCTGCAATAATGATGAGGTCGGACTTCTGCCATCCGGAAGTCATCTTGTCCAGCTTGGTATACCCACTTTCCAAGCCACTCAAACCATCGGTACGGGCGGCAGCTTTCTGAATCAAATCATAGGCTTCGGCAATGACGGGATTAATTTGTGTATAATCCTTCTTCATGTTCTGCTGGGAAATCTCGAACAGCTTTCCTTCGGCCTCCTGCATCAGGTCGTCCACGTCCAGCGTCTCGTCGAAAGCCTTGCTCTGGATATTACTGGTAAAAGTAATCAATTCACGTGCCAAAGCTTTCTGCGCAATGATACGTGCATGGTATTCGATGTGTGCAGAAGATGCCACCTTACTGCTAAGTTGGGTAATATAGAACGGGCCGCCCACTTCCTCCAATTCTCCCCGCTTTGAAAGCTGCTCCTTCACGGTGAGGATATCGACCGGCTTCTGGTTCACGGCCAAATCGGTAATAGCGGAATATATCAACTGATGTCTATGCTCATAGAATGACTCCGGACGAAGAATTTCACTTACCAGCGAATAAGCGTCCTTCTCAATCATCAAGGCTCCCAAGACAGCTTCTTCCAGCTCCGGCGCTTGCGGCTGGATACGTCCGTAGTCTGTTACGGGCTGTGGTGCCTTTCCTTTCGGAGTACGGGATGTTCTTCTTTGTTCTGCCACTTTAAGAATTAAAAATTGAAAATTAAAAATTAAATGAACTTCCCTTTTAGAAAGGGGAAGCAAAGATAAGCGAATTTATTTATAAGCAGTAAATAAATCATTGTTAAGTTTTCAATCTACTATGAACAGAAATCACTAACTTTGTCTTCGGAAGCTGCACTCCAATAGCTTCTCCTTTTAATTTTAAATTATTAATTCTTAATTTTCAACGCCATGCTGACTTTTCCAAATGCCAAAATAAACCTGGGACTGAATATCACAGAGAAGCGTCCGGACGGATACCATAATCTGGAAACCATTTTCTATCCGGTTCCCATAGAAGATGCTTTGGAAATAAATATCTTGAACGAAGGAAAAGGAAAGTTCCGTCTGCATCAAGCAGGTCTGGAAATTGAGGAAGAAGCAGAGAGTAACCTGGTAGTGAAAGCCTACAAGTTACTGGATGACCGGTTCAACCTTCCTCCGGTAGATATTCATCTCTTCAAGCATATTCCCTCGGGAGCCGGACTGGGTGGCGGTTCGGCCGATGCAGCCTTCATGCTGAAGCTTCTGAATAATAAGTTTGAACTCGGACTGCCGGATGACACTTTGGAAACGTATGCCACCAAGCTGGGGGCCGATTGTGCCTTCTTCATCAGAAACCGTCCGACTTACGCAGAAGGTATCGGAAATATCTTTTCTCCCCTTCCCCTCTCACTGAAAGGATACCGGATATGGTTGGTGAAGCCGGACATTTTCGTCTCTACACGGGATGCCTTTGCAAAAATAAAACCGCATCATCCGGAAATGTCCCTGAAAGAAATTGCCCAACTTCCCGTAGAAGAATGGAACGGACGAATGGTCAATGACTTTGAAGAAAGCGTATTCCCCCAATTCCCGGCTATTGGAGAAATCAAGGAAGAGATGTATCGGCAAGGAGCTGTATATGCCTCCATGAGTGGTTCGGGGTCATCTGTTTACGGATTATTCAAGGAAGGTGCCGTACTGCCGGAAGTGGATTTCGGAGAAAAAGCTTTTGTATACAAAGGCCGGTTCACTGATATTTAAAAGTACATCGACACAACGTACTGATTCCCGGAAACAAAAACACAACAAGGTTGTTCTTACAGAAAACTCAAAACAACCTTGATTATGAAAAAGTTCAAATTCTGTATTCTGGCAGGACTACTTGCCTTGCTGTCGGTGTCCGCTTTTGCGGAAGGACGTCTTCCTGCAAATATACAAACAGCTTTTCAAACGCTCTATCCTCAAGCAACGGATGTGGAATGGGAGCAAATGGCCGGTTGCTACGTGGCAGAATTTATTGCAGACGGTCAGGAAATTGATGTCTGGTTCAATAAACAAGCGGAGTGGGTTATGACTGAAACGGATGTAGAGTCACTGGAAAAAGTGCCGGCTCCCGTGGCAGAAGCATTCATGAGCAGTACAATGACCGGCATGAGATTAAGGGATATAAGAATCATCACCTTTCCCAAACATCCCACAGTGATAATAATTGAGGTGGAACAATACAATTCCGATGAAGAATTCCAACTGTTCTATGCTCCGGATGGAAAACTATTACAAAGCCTCGATGTAACAGAACTTGGAGGAGAGATTTATCCCGGACTCTTTTTCAATGATTAATACTGACGATTGGTGATTTGTTGATGGTATCCATTCATCAACAAATCACCAATCATTCATCACTAATCATTAATATACCTCTACCCTATCAGCAATACGCTTCGCTTTGTCGCGCAGCGTGTCAAGATCACTGTCAAGAGGTGCATAACACAGCACTACACCCATACGGCGGTTTACGCGGGTAGTAGGCTTACCAAAAATACGCAGATAAGTATCCTCTTCTTTCGTAACCTCTTCCATGCCACGATAATTGGGACGTTCCTGACTGGCTATCGGAGAAAGGATGACAGCACTGGCTCCTATACGCTCCTGCTTGATGCCAGGGATAGGCAGACCAAGCACCGCACGACAGTGCAATTCAAACTCATTCAGATTCTGGGTTCCGGCCAGGGTTACCATACCCGTATCGTGCGGACGTGGAGAGAGTTCGGAGAAATAGACACCGTTCTCATGGCTGAGAAAGAATTCCACTCCCCACAATCCGGCACCGGTCAAGGCACGGGTCACTTTCTCTGCCATATCCTGCGCCTCCCTTAGATGGGCAGGGTCAATATGGGCAGGCTGGAAGCTTTCACGATAGTCCCCACCCTTCTGTACATGGCCGATAGGCGGGCAGAACAAGGTCGGACCATTCTTCTGTGTTACGGTGAGCAGTGTTATCTCACTGTCGAACTTGATGAACTCTTCAATGATAAGTTCTTTGATGTCTCCACGGCTACCATTACAGCCATACTCCCAGGCATGCTCCAGTTCGTCGGCACTCTTTACGAGAGACTGGCCTTTACCGGAAGAGGACATCAGCGGTTTCACCACACACGGGAAACCTATCTTTTCAGCAGCAGCTTTCAGTTCATCCAAAGATTTGGCATAAAAATATTTAGCAGTCTTCAATCCCAGCTCTTTAGCTGCAAGGTCACGTATGGCTTTACGGTTCATGGTAAAGTTCACGGCGCGTGCACTGGGCACTACCTGAATGCCTTCTTTCTCGAAATCATACAGACGTTCCGTACGGATAGCCTCAATTTCCGGAACAATAATATCTGGCTGGTGTTTGCGTACTACACGTTCCAAAGCATCTCCATCGAGCATGCTGAATACCTCACATTCATCTGCCACTTGCATGGCAGGCGCTCCAGCATACGAGTCGCAAGCAATGATATACTGGCCCTTACGTTGGGCAGAAATAACAAACTCCTTGCCCAACTCACCGGAACCTAACAATAAAATTTTTTTCATCAATTCTTTTATTTACAATTTTATATATTTACGATTTGACGACGTACGATGTACGATTAGAATTACTTTAGACAATAAACCGCCACAAGCCAAAGCAATCCCAATCGTACATCGTAAATCGTCTAATAGTAAATCCTCTTATTGGTGTTGTTCTCTCAACAAGTCATTCACCGTCTTTACCGGATTGAATGTAGTCAGAGGCACTTCTACAAATACTGTGTTCCAATCACTCATGGCCCCGTTCCACAAACCGGGAAGTTCAAGCGCCTTCAGGTCCTTGCCGTTCTTGGACTTATAAGAGATGAAGCCTGTCGCTTTATCCACATACTTCACAAGATTGAACTTATGTCCTTTATAGTCACGTACGGCGCAAACCAAATCCACCGGATTGAAGTGGGTACCCTTTTCAAACATTTCCTTCTTTTCCGGGTCGTTCATATCAATCTGCGAGCTTTCCAGAATCTGCAGAGAGATAGTACCGTCACTGTTGTATGCCAGGAACGGACCTCCACCCGGTTCGCCTACGTTCTTCACCATACCGCAAACACGCATCGGACGGTTCAGCTTCTCTTTCAGATATATAACCAACTCGGCATCTTCCAGATTCTTTGTCTCCGGATTCTTGCAATAGAGTTGTTTCTGCAGGAATTGCAGAACTTCAAGAATTTGCTCGTGTGTATACTTCCCGCTGTCAAGCAACTGCAGATAAGCAAACGCTCTCTGCTGTAACGCTACCAGCACACCGGCAATCAGTTTCTTATATAATACGGTGTCACCTTTCAGCTTGTCGGGCACCACATTGTCTATATTCTTTATGAAGATAATATCCGCATCAAGGTCATTCAAGTTTTCAATCAAGGCGCCATGACCGCCGGGACGGAACAACAATTTGCCATTGTCGCGGAAGGGTTTGTTTTCCATATCGGCGGCAATGGTATCGGTGCTCGGCTTCTGTTCCGAAAAAGAGATGTTATAATCCACCCCATACTTCTTTGCATAAGCGGCAGCCTTTTCGTCTACCAAAGCCTTGAACAAGGCACGATGTTCGGGCGAAACCGTGAAATGCACATTCACCTTACCGTTCTTATTGGCAGCATACAATGCTCCTTCTACCAAGTGCTCTTCCAGCGGCGTGCGGCTACCGTCTTCATACTTATGGAACTTAAGCAATCCTTTGGGCAGAGCACCATAGTTCAGTCCGGCCCCTTCGAGTAAGGCAGCAACAACCGCCTTGTAGTTTCCAGCGGCAACCAAAGTCGGTATATCCTTTCCGGCAGTCCTCTGGCAAGCGGTATTCAAGTCATCATAGAAGGCAAACTTCTCTATTTTCTCAAAGAAAGTCTTTTCAAAGTTTGTCTGGGGAGTGTCATAGTCTGCCCCGAGAAATTCAAACAAGTTCTTGAACATACGGCTGGCAGCACCCGAAGCAGGCACAAACTTCACCACCACTTTATCGGTTTGTGTATATGCCTCCCAGGCATCCAGGTATTTCTTCTGTTCATCCGTATCCGGAGCCAGTATACCCTTTTCTACAGAAGCGGCGGCAGACAGCTTCAAGTATGGAAAACCTTTTTCGAAACAAGCCAACTGTTCGGCTATTTGTTCTTCGGAGATGCCTTTATTTTCGAGCAACTCTTTGTCTTGCGGTGTTATCATAATATCTTGTTTTATTAATTCATGCCCAAAAATACAAAAAAAGCAGAACTGCCGTCAAGAAAATGAAGAAAAAACTTACCTTTGAAGCATAAAATACGGACGATTATGGAAACTGATGAATTTTTCACTATCAAAGAGAAAGATTTACTCTTCTCGCTCTACCGCAAACTGTTGCAACTTTCCGGAGAAACCCTCCAGAAGGGGGACTGCAAAAAGCTGAAAACACATCTTGTCAATACTATACAGAACAACCGTATCCAGCGTGATATATTCGGTTTGAATCCCGTCATCAAAGATATGCAGACGGCTGTCATTGTAGCGGAAGAAATCGGAATGAAGCGTGCTTCTATCCTGGGGCTCATGCTGCACGACTCCGTGCGCTGCGGCACTTGCACCGCTCTGGAAGTGGAGCAAATCTATGGCGAGGATGTGGCAGGCATCATCCGGGGATTGATACGTGTAAACGAACTTTATTCCAAAAGCCCTACCATCGAGTCCGAGAATTTCCGCAACTTGTTGCTGACTTTCGCCGAAGACATGCGTGTCATTCTCATCATGATTGCCGACCGCGTAAACATCATGCGGCAGATAAAGGATTGCAAGAACGATGAAGCCCGTCGGCAGGTAGCCAACGAAGCGGCTTATCTCTATGCGCCCCTTGCCCATAAGCTGGGTCTGTACAAACTGAAGTCGGAACTGGAAGACCTCTCATTGAAATATACAGAAAAGGAAGTTTACTACCATATCAAGGAAAAACTGAATGAGACCAAGGCATCGCGTGACAAGTACATTGCCGCCTTCATTGCACCGGTACAGAAGAAGCTCGAAGAAGCCGGACTGAAGTTCCATATTAAAGGACGCACCAAGTCCATCCACTCCATCTACCAGAAAATGAAGAAGCAGAAATGCCCCTTCGAAGGCGTGTATGACCTGTTCGCCATCCGCGTCATCCTGGACTCTTGCCTGGAAAAGGAGAAACTGGAATGTTGGCAGGCCTACTCCATCGTAACAGATATGTACCAGCCTAACCCGAAAAGGCTACGCGACTGGCTGTCCGTACCTAAAAGCAACGGATATGAATCACTGCACATCACCGTGATGGGCCCCGAAGGCAAATGGGTGGAAGTACAAATACGTACCGAACGCATGGATGATATTGCCGAACGAGGCCTGGCCGCCCATTGGCGATACAAAGGAGTGAAAGGTGAATCTGGTCTTGACGAATGGCTGACTTCCGTACGCGAAGCCTTAGAGAGCTCGGACAGCAACGGACTGGAAACGATGGACCAGTTCAAACTGGATTTGTACGAAGACGAGGTATTTGTATTTACCCCCAAAGGTGATTTGTTCAAACTTGCCAAAGGCTCCACCGTGCTCGATTTTGCGTTCCACATCCATAGCAAACTGGGCTGCAAATGTATCGGTGCAAAAGTGAACGGCAAGAATGTACAGCTGAAGCAAATGCTGCATAGCGGTGACCAGGTGGAGATAATGACATCGAATACGCAGACGCCCAAGCAGGACTGGCTGAACATCGTAACCACCTCCAAGGCACGCACCAAAATACGCCAGGCATTGAAGGAAATGGCTGCACGCCAGCACGCCTTCGCTAAGGAAACCCTGGAACGCAAGTTCAAGAACCGGAAGATAGAGTATGATGAAGGAACCATGATGCGCCTCATCAAGCGCCTCGGTTTCAAGATAGTGACCGACTTCTATCAAGCCATAGCCGATGAAGAACTGGATGTCAACGAGATTATAGACAAATACCAGGAACAGCAAAGACGGGAAAATGATACGCGCGACGATATTGTCTACCGCAGTGCTGAAGGCTATAACCTTCAACAAGGCATACCGGAAGAGATAGGTACCAAAGAAGATGTACTGGTCATTGATCAAAATCTGAAAGGATTGGATTTCAAGTTGGCACGCTGCTGCAATCCCATCTATGGAGATGATGTATTCGGCTTTGTCAGTGTGACGGGAGGTATCAAGATACACCGTTGCGATTGTCCCAATGCCAGTGATTTGCACTCACGTTTCGGCTACCGTATCGTGAAGGCACGCTGGGCCGGAAAGTCACAAGGTACACAGTACCCCATCACCCTGCGCGTAGTGGGACACGATGACATCGGCATCGTGACCAACATCACTTCCATCATTTCCAAAGAAACGGGTATTACTTTGAGAAGCATCGGCATTGACTCGCATGACGGGCTGTTCTCCGGAACACTGACCATCATGGTGAGCGATACGGGACATCTGGAAGCACTTGTCAAGAAACTGAGAACAGTAAAGGGAGTGAAACAGGTTTCAAGGAATTAAGCAACAACTATAATCCATGAAGTACGACTTTAAAAAGCAGTTGCGCAGTTTCGGATATGCCTGGAAAGGTATCCGGTGTTGCATAGGAAAAGAACAGAACCTGAGCTTCCATCTGATAGCTACGGCTGTGGTAGTCATTGCAGGATTCGTTTTAGGCATTACCCGCATGGAGGGGATGATAATCATTCTCTGCATCGGAGTGGTGATAGCAGCCGAACTGTTCAATACCGCCATTGAGAAGCTGGTCGACCTGGTGTCTCCCCAACAGCATCCCGTGGCAGGGCAAGTAAAAGACATAGCCGCCGGAGCAGTACTGGTATGTGCTGCAACGGCGGCCATTATAGGATTGATTGTATTTATCCCTTACCTCACCCGCTTCTTCTTATAATAAGGATAGGTCAGCAGTACAAAGAAAAATACGGCAAGCATAGCAGCAACAGACGCCACATGGTATATCTGCGCTTTGTCCATCAGGTGGCAAGCCACAGTCATGCCCACCAGCAGCCCTGCCTCCATAGACAAATGACAAGTGGTGTTTGCCGTTCCACGCTGGCAATGGTGCGACAGCTTGACGAACATCTTCATGAACGGGACTGTAATGAACACCAATACAGCCAATGCCGCCAATGACCAGTAATCGCCCACAAACATCAGTGGCAGCAACGCTCCCGGTACAAAAGCAATCAGTAGCATATTGATGGCAGGTATCCATGCACGCGGCAATAAGAAGCGGTCCATATTGCACAACGACACGCCTATCGGAGCACGGAAAGCCACATATACCCTCGATGCGAAATACATGCCGAGAACTCCCACGGCAACGGCTGCATAAACAACCGTGCGGAAACCGTAAAGGTCGTACAGCAGGAAGCCTGCGCACGCCCCTGCCAACATACCCAGCCGGGCAGACCACGCATAAATCATATTGCCGGCACTGCGCCTTGTAGATGTGGTAATGTCGATAGCCACCGTAATGCCCGCCGTCGTTGCCAATCCGAAGCATACGCCCTGTCCCAAAGCAAGCAGCATCAGCTTGAGATAGCTGTCGGCAAAGGCATACCCTGCCATTGCAGCCAGCATGACGAAAGCAGAAGAAAGCAATACGTTCTTCCGCTTGTATTCGTCGCACAGATAAGCATGAA
>ENA-OPDG01002079-OPDG01002079.1-human-gut-metagenome-genome-assembly--contig:-NODE-2079-length-11948-cov-3.568990_pt1 | contig 11948 bp, 10 predicted proteins | sample MGYA00241259_ERZ501498 | MGnify/ENA primary metagenome ERZ501498 (study PRJEB25962, sample SAMEA2042582) | human gut metagenome | biome: human gut; feature: human-associated habitat; material: faeces... | reverse complement strand
GAGGAGAGGGGAGAGAGCACTCCCGATTCTTCATTTCCTGATTAGTAATTATAGATGTTATATCTTATTCATTTATGATTCGTCCCATTTGGCATATTATATCAGTCCTTTTCTGAGAGCCTCAATCCTCCATTCTCATGGCTTTTCTTCGAAAAACTTAACGCCATCCAGGCGTATATTCCGAGCAAGATGACGAGCGACGTCTGGATGGTATGTACTATCAGTACGAAATAGAGAGCCTGCGTGTCGACCACTCCGTAGAGAATAAGCATTGTCTTGACGGCGAAATGCCACGGCCCTGCACCGTTGGGAGTAGGCACAATCACCGCAATGCTGCCCACGACAAACGTCACCAAAGCGCAGGTCAGGCTCAAGTCGGATGTGAAATCGAAGCAGAAGAACGTGAGATAATAATGAAGAAAGTAGCTTGCCCAAATGGCAACGGAGTAGAAAATGAACTTAGGCACGTTGCGAACTTTGCGCAACGACATCACACCCTGCCATATCCCGGAGAACGTTTCCTTAACCTTATTATATATAGACAGCTTGCGCAGTATGATGTAGATAGTCATGCAGGCTGCGATGCCACATACGATAGTCACTATCCAACCCGTCGCAGAGAATTGCATGAGGAAGTCGTCGAGGCGCGTTCCGGTCTTTGAGAAGAACTTTATGAAAACCCCAAGTTGCGTGAGAAACACCGTTGCCGTTATCAACATGATGATTATCGTGTCGACGGCACGCTCAATGACGACCGTTCCGAGAGCTTTGGAGAAAACCACTCCATCGTGTCTTTTCAGTATTCCGCAGCGTGCAAACTCGCCGATACGAGGTATGACGAGGCTTGCGGCGTATGATATGAAGATGGCATATATGCTCGTTGACGTGCGTGGATGTTCGCCTACAGGCTCCAAAGTCTGCTTCCAACGCCATCCGCGGAATACCTGGGCGAGGATTCCGAACGGCAGAGAGAGCAGCATCCACGTCCAATTCATCTCATGGAGAAGCACCTGTCTGACGCTGTTAAAGTCAAATCCACGGTACATCCAATACAAAATGACACCGCCAAGAATCAGAGGCAGTGCAATCTTCAACGTGTTGTTAATCGCTTGTTTCGCTTCCATTGCGAAAGCAAAGATAACTAAAATGGTTGAGACTACGGCATTTTTTTAATTCTTTTTAAGCCCGATTGTGTTCAGGTTTGGCTTCTTTTGAAGCACGTCTTGTATTCTCTTTCCCCTTTCCTCTCTCCTCTCTCTTATCTTTTCTTTGTTTATCTTTGTCGTTTCGCCCAAAAACAGTAACTTTGTAACGCTTTGCCGACAGGGCTGATAAAGCCCTGCCATATAATATAAAAGAAAAACGACATAATAGATATGAAACAAGTAAAGCCAAAGAAAAATCTCGGACAGCACTTCCTGACCGACCTGAACGTGGCGCAGCGAATCGCAGACACCGTGGACGCCTGTCCCGACATACCCGTTTTGGAGATTGGTCCGGGTATGGGTGTACTCACGCAGTATCTCGTGAAGAAACCGCGCGAGGCATTCAAGGCGGTGGAGATTGACCGCGAGAGCGTGGAATATCTTAACGGAACGTATCCGCAGATGCGCGATAATATCATCGGCGAGGACTTTCTGAGGATGGACCTAACGACGATTTTCGATGGCAAACCGTTTGTCCTGACCGGCAATTACCCGTATGACATATCGTCGCAGATATTCTTCAAGATGCTCGACAACAAGGAACTGATACCCTGCTGCACGGGAATGATTCAGCGTGAGGTGGCTTTGCGCATGGCGGCGCAGCCCGGAAACAAGACCTACGGCATCCTGTCGGTGCTCATACAGGCTTGGTATGACGTGGAATATTTGTTCACCGTCGACGAGAATGTGTTCAATCCGCCACCTAAGGTGAAGAGTGCCGTAATCCGAATGACGCGCAACAATGTACAGAATCTCGGTTGCGATGAGGTTCTTTTCAAGCGTTTGGTGAAGACAGTGTTCAACCAGCGCCGCAAGATGTTGCGCGTAAGTCTTCGTCAGATGTTCCCGGGGGCAAAGCCTTCTGACGGATTCTATGAGCAAGAGATAATGACCAAGCGTCCCGAACAGCTCAGTATCGCACAGTTTGTTGAACTGACTAATATGGTAGAAGCGGAGCTGAGAACGAGGATTGAGGATTGAGAAGGCCAACAAAGATGCGGCAGCGCGACAATTATACATTCCTTACGCAGGGACCGATACACAAGGTCATCCTGACAATGGCTGTGCCGACGATAATCTCGATGCTAATCACGAGCCTTTATAATATCGTCGACACATTCTTTGTGGGGCAACTCGACACGCAATCCATTGCAGCCGTGGGCGTTGTGTTCTCCGTGATGTTCTTCATTCAGGCTTTTTCGTTCTTCTTCGGCAACGGTTCGGGCAATTATATCTCGCGCGAACTGGGCGCAAGGCATTACGAAAACGCAAATACGATGGCGTCGACGGGCTTTTTCTACGCCTTGTTCTTTGGAGTCTTTATTGCCGTTGTGGGCGAATTGTTGCTCACTCCGCTTTCTGTGTGGCTCGGAAGTACGCCGACAATACTTCCGTATACCGAGGAATATATGGGCATTGTGCTGCTTGGCGCACCGTTTGTGACATCATCGCTGTGTCTGAACAACCAGATGCGCTTTCAGGGGAACGCCCGTTATGCCATGTGGGGGATTGTCTCGGGTGCTATACTCAATGTATTGCTCGATCCGCTCTTTATCTTTGTCTTCGATATGGGTGTGGCCGGAGCTGCCCTTGCTACCGTTACGGGGCAGGCGGTGAGCCTTTTTGTGCTGCTTTATATGTCGCATTACGGCAAGACGATAACTATTCATTGGCGCAATTTCTCGCCCAAGTGGATTTATGTGCGTGAGATTATGGCAGGCGGAACGCCCTCGCTGCTGCGTCAGGGGCTTGGCTGCATATCTGTTGTAATGCTGAATGTGGCTGCCGGGGTATACGGTGACGCCGCAATCGCAGCCATGTCGATTGTCAACCGCATCACGATGTTTGTCTTTTCTATGGTTGTCGGTCTTGGGCAGGGCTTCCAGCCGTTTTGCGGTTTCTGCTATGGTGCCCACCTGTATGAGCGTCTGCGCCGCGGATATGTGTTCTGCGTGAGACTGGGAACGGTTTTCTTGATAGTCATCGGGGCTGTGGGCTTTGTACTCGCGGGCTTTGTCGTGGGCGTGTTCCGTGACGATGCCGATGTGATAGATATAGGAACGGTGGCGTTACGCTGCCAGCTGGTGGCATATCCGCTGTGTGCGTTCATTATGATGAGCAATATGCTGATGCAGACAATACGCAAACCGCTGCGTGCCAACATTCTCGCTGCGGCCCGACAGGGATTGTTTTTCATTCCGCTTATAGTCATTCTGCCCCGTATGTTCGGTCTTTTCGGTGTGGAAATATGTCAGGCTGTGAGCGACTTGTTATCGTTCTGCCTTTCCATTCCTATTGTTTGGACTGGGTTTCGAGAAATGCGCATAGAAGAAAGGCGGCACATTTCAGTTGACAAGTAGACAAATACACGAGTTGACAAGTAAGCAAGTTGCTACTATTATAAAAGTATTAACTCGTCTATTTGTCAACCCGTTTACTCGTCAACTTTAATAAGATGTACCTTTATATATATATGTGTCGTCGGGTGGAGTCAGTGTTCCAGTCAGAGTGATTTTGTTCGAGCGGAAGTTTGATGTTATAGTAACCTCCGCATTGTTGCCTCCCGCATATAGTTCTATGTTCAGAGTGGCTGATATTATGCTGCCCATCACACTCATTGACAGACTCCTGCTGCCGTTCTTTCTCGTTTCGTACTTCACATTCGACACCCTGCCGTCGAGCGTTATGCCGCCGACACCATTCGGTCCGCCGCCGCCGTAGAATGGTGCAACCTGCACGGTGGCATAGTCTCCCGATACCGAAATGAAGTTGGTTACAGAGTTCACGTATGCCGTATGTCCGTATTTGAACACCAGACGGTCGGCTCTCAGCACGAAATCCATGTTGTCCATAGCCGCGGCCGCGCGAGCAAAGTTGATAGAGTCCATCATCGCCTTTAGCTGCTTGCGTTGTTTTTTTGTCAGTTTGCCGTTCAGCTTGTAGTCTTGCATCCATATCGTATCAGGGTGTTCCGTCTGTCCATTGTCTCCCAGCAGTAGGAGAGTGTCGCTGCCCGCCATGTCCTTGACCTCGGTCAGCGTCTCATTGTTTTGTCGTGCCCCAACCGTCATGGTCAGAAGCAACAGCATTATTATTGCAAAAACCTTTCTTTTCATAATCTTTATAGTCCTGTTTTGCCATTTTTCGTTATCAATTCTCTTTATATACTAAACTCAAATAACTCCGAATTATTTGTTCTTCAAGCCATAATGATTGTTATATACGCCTAATGATTGTTATCATTTTAGCAAACACATTTCTGTATCGAAATCCGTAATATTGATAAATCTATCCGTAATTCGTTTATCCTGCGGTTGACGGTAATTGATTACTTTTGCATAAAATAAGCTGCACTCGGCAATTTGAGAATAAATTCTCATTGCGCTCGCTTGCATTATCTTTGCAAAAACAATAACATATAAGGTGTATGAAGAGAATACGATTATACTATAATAATATCATTTTGTTAATATTCGGTCAAGTAGTTAAGTGGAAAGTATTCAGCTTTGTTCCCCAATCAATAACCTTTTATTGATGTTAAGGTAAAAAGTAGCAGGAAGATTTAGTTGCAAGAGTCCGTTTCCTTTATCGGGAACGGGCTTTTTTTATATGCTTTTTGATGTCGTTTGCAACTGAGTTGCAAGAAAAAACTCTTACTTTTGCATCATAATATATATGAATAGGAAATATGGAGAAGAAGAATATACCGGTTATCGGAATGATGTGTGCTGTTTGTTCTGCCAATGTGGAGCGCAAACTGCGTAGTCTCGACGGTGTTAAAGATGTGGCCGTATCGTTGCCGGGACGCTCGGCACAGGTGGAATATAACCCGGGAGTAATCTCGTTGCAGCAGATGAAGGACGAGGTGGCGGCTGCCGGATACGACCTCGTGATAGAAGAAGACCGCTCGGTAACGGAACTTGAACACCGCAGTTTGGTGCTCTTGCGCCGTAAGATGGTGCTGGCGTGGGTGCTGTCGCTGCTCTGTATGTCGGTATCGATGGGCTGGATTAGAGTGGGGAATGCAGATATTGCCAATCAAACTATGCTTATTATATCACTCGCTTGTATGATTTTCTGTGGCCGGCAGTTTTATGTCACGGCTTGGAAACAACTGCGTCATCTCACAGCAGGCATGGATATGCTCGTGGCTATGTCTACGGCTATCTCCTTTATTTTCAGTGTTTTCAATACCTTTTGGGGCGATTCGTTCTGGACTCCGCGCGGAATAGCGTGGCATACCTACTATGACGCGTCGGTGATGATAATCTCTTTCGTGCTCACCGGGCGCCTGCTCGAGGAACGTGCTAAGAACAGCACCGCTTCGGCAATACGCGCGCTGATGGGTCTTGCGCCCAAGACGGCACGCATAGAGCAGTATTCTGCGGAGACAAAACAGATGGAACTGTGCGAGGTTCCTGTGGCAACTCTCGGCAAAGGCGATATCGTTGAGGTGAGGGCGGGGGAGAAAATACCCGTTGACGGATGTGTGACGGCAAGCGATGCGGGCGTAGACGAGAGCATGATTTCGGGCGAACCGCTGCCCGTAAGTAAGCAAACTGGCGACAAGGTCTTTGCCGGAACCATCGTGAAGTCGGGCACTTTGCGTTTCCGTGCCGAGCAGGTGGGCGAGGAAACCGTGCTTGCCGGTATCATAAGAATGGTGCGTGAGGCGCAGAACTCTAAGGCTCCCGTGCAGCGGACAGTGGATAAAATAGCATTGATTTTCGTGCCGACGGTATTCGTATTGTCTATTCTCACCTTCGTGTTATGGTATTCTTTAGGTGGAAGTGGGATGCTTCCGCGCGCCATCCTGTCGGCAGTCAGCGTGCTGGTGATAGCTTGCCCGTGTGCTATGGGACTTGCTACGCCCACTGCACTGATGGTGGGAATAGGCAAGGCGGCACAGAAAAACATCCTGATAAAAGACGCGGTGGCTCTCGAAAACCTTCGCAACATTGATGCACTGGTTATTGACAAGACCGGAACGCTGACTATTCCGAGGAGTGGGGATAATCTGAAAGAGGAGAGAGGAGGGGGTATAACCGCCCGCGAAACCCTCAAGCCCTTTGCCCGTGAAGCCATGCAAGAGCTTCGTGAGCGTGGCATAGAAGTATATATGATGAGTGGCGACGTAGAGGAAGCAGTGCGCTATTGGGCCAATGAGGCAGGAATAGAGCATTATCAAAGTAAGGTGATGCCGCAGGACAAGGAGAATCTCGTGCGCGAGCTACAGGCAGAAGGCAAGCACGTGGCGATGGTTGGCGACGGAATAAACGACTCGCAGGCTCTCGCCGCTGCCGATGTCAGTATCGCGATGGGTAAGGGAACGGACATAGCTATGGACGTTGCGCAGGTTACGCTCATGGGAACCGACCTCCGTCGCATTCCCGATGCCATCCGTCTGAGCAACAAGACCGTGGGCATGATACATCAGAACCTCTTCTGGGCCTTCATCTACAACCTCGTCTGCATTCCTCTCGCTGCCGGACTGCCCTTCCTTTTCGGTATCGATTTCCAAATCACCCCGATGTGGGCGAGCGCCCTTATGGCCTTCTCCAGCGTCAGCGTGGTACTCAACAGTCTGCGTTTGAAGTTTGTAGGATAGGGATAGTTTAATAATTTTCGAGTTGCAGTTTTTATATTTTGTTATAAGATAAAGGGGGGCGCAAAAAATATTCTTCTCTAACTGTCTCTGTTTCAATAATGGTTACTTCGAGGTAACTAATTGAGCCTCAGGTATCTACTTGCAAGGATGAAAAGAAAGCCATATCTTTGCATAAAATATGCTGCGCCTCAGCAATCAAGAGTGAACTCTATTGCGTTCGGCTTGTGCTATCTTTGCTGTGAAAAAGTAACTAATGTATTGTAAAACAACTGAATAATTAAAGGAGAATGAATTATGAAACAGATTGAAACGGTTGCAAATGCAACAAATTTCAGTGCGATTAACGTCGGTAAGTTGAATGAATTGGGCGAGTATGTATTGGAACTCGGACCGGAAATGAAAATTCCGGGTAAGGTATTTGGCGGAGCTACACTCAATGCGACAGGTGGCGACTTTTCATTTCAGGTGTTCCAGCCTGATACGGAGACAGGATTCCTGCATACTCACAAGACGCATGAAGAACTTTATTTCTTCCTCAGTGGAACGGGAGAGTTTCAGGTAGACGGCCAAGTGTTCCCGGTAGAGGAGGGTAGCGTGGTGCGTGTGGCTCCTGATGGAAAACGCAGCGTGCGCAATAACGGTACAATGCCGCTCATTATGCTTTGTGTACAATATCGCGGTAATACAATGACGGCTGATGACGCTACGGATGGAGTGATACTGCAAGAGCCTGTGAAGTGGTAAAAGTTGTAGAGTAAAGAGAAGATAAAAGGAGATAAAGGACGTATGTATTGCCTTTATCTCCTTTTGTTTTATTATAACTTTCCTTATATATCTTTCAACGGGAGTTAAAAGCTTGCCGGATAATCATATCGGCGATTGTTATATGTGCGGTTGTTGTCGGGCATCCGGTCGTATTCCACTTCTATCTGAATGAAGTTGTTGTCGCCCCATTCATAGCGCACACCGCCACCTATGCGGTCCATATAACGACGCGGGTCTCTACCGTAAGGCGAGCCGTAACCGCCATAGAAATTTCCGTAGAACGCATCGTAAGGATAGCCATAACCATATCTCATACGGCCATAATACGGTCCGTAGCCGGGATAGGCATTGCCGTTTGACATTGCTTTCTGCACAAACGCGTATGCACTCCAATGCTCGTTGAAACGATAACCGAAGAGAGCCGATACTCCGGCAGTAGTATAATTGGTGCCGTCATACATCACATTGTTGAAATATCCGCCCACAGCAAGAGTCGCTTTTTTCGATAGATTGGTAACATACATCAGTGAGATGTCCTGCGAGAAGCCAACACCGCTGTGTCCACCGCCTGAATTAGCGAATACCGAAGCACCCACGTTCACGTTCAATCCCTTGTGCAGACGCCAGCTCGGTTCCCAATATGCGCCCCAATAAGGGTGATAATATGTGGGCGAAGTCTGCACCTGACCGTTTTCGCTCACTGCCGGCAGATTCATGTCAATCTGCCGTTGCTCCTCGCGTTCCTGCGCCAGCATCCTTGCATACTCCTTTTCCTCCTCCGTAGCCTCTCTTGCTCCATGCAGCCGTGCCGGCACAATAGGCTTAATGCTTATGGTGTCGGACATATAAGTGTCATTCTGTGCGCCTATTTTGGAACACAGAAGAACAGACATTGCTATGACAAGAGTTCTTTTCATCAATGCAAATATAGCTCAGATTGTCTTAACAGCCAAATCTTTTTACTTATTTTTGAATTTAAGCGTATTTATTTACGGTGTGTAAAGGAGGCCCCCTCCAACTCCCCCAAGGGGGAGAGTTCCATCTGTTTGGGTTCGGGTCTTATGTAATCAAGTACTCAGTTAACGTTGTTCAGGTAGCCACTCAAGGTGTTTTCATTATTACAGGCGGGTCGGTGGTGAAAAGGAATACCGTCTTAGAGTGGAACTTCTCGCCCGGACGTAGCAGCGTAGAAGGGAATTGCGGCTTGTTGGGCGAGTCGGCAAGGTGCATCGTCTCAAGGCAGATGGCCGAGCGGCGCGGATAAGTGATGCCGTTTTTGCCCGTTTGGTTACCTTTCAGTCCGTTGCCCGTATATACGTGGATGGCCGGCTCGGTGGTATATACCGTCAGCGTCCTGCCACTCTGAGCGTCGTATAAGATAGCGGCGGGATTGCGCATATCGCCCGGATGGCGCAACAAAAACGAATGGTCGTAGCCTCCAGTTACGGCTAATTGTGCATCGTCGCTATCTATGCGCTTGCCAATCTGATGAGGCTTGGTGAAGTCGAACGGCGTGTTTCTCACACCGAGCAGCTCGCCCGTAACGTTCTTGCCCTTGTCATACTCCGCAATCCGGTTGCTGTCTATCCATAGGTTTTGCGATAGAACAGTGCGCGAGAGGTCGCCGGAGATATTGAAAAACGAATGGTTGGTGAGATTCAGCACAGTCGGCTTGGTTGTCTCCACCTTGAAATCCACATCAACCGAATTGCGGTCGGTGAGCGTATAGGTCAGCGTAACGGTCAGTTCGCCCGGAAAACCGTTTTCCCCGTCGGGCGAAACATATTGCAAGACAATCTTCTGCCGGTCGGCTTGCATCACATCCCACACCCTATTCTGAAATCCCGGTTTGCCCCCGTGGGCAATATGCCCCTTGCCATCGTCCTGCAAGCGATAGCTGTGTCCGTCGATAGAGAATCCCGGGCCTATGATACGGCCAACGTATCTTCCAACGGTGGCACCGAAATTCTGCCCTCTCGTATGATAATCCTTGATGTTGTCGTATCCCAAGACAACGTCTTCCATACGCCCGTTCCAGTTGGGTGTCATCAGCGATACAAGACGTGCGCCGTAGTTTGTTACGCAAGCCTCCATTCCGTTTTCGTTTTTTAGTACATACAAAGCTGTCGGTTTCCCGTCTATTGTGTCGCAGAAATTCTCGGGACAAAGCCCCGACAGAGTCTTTGATTGCGCCGGCGCGGTCATTGAAAAAGCCAGCATGACCGTTGCGAATAAGTGTCTCATGTATTTCATATTGTTTTGTCAGCAGTATTTATTAAACATAGAAAGTTGCTCGTTACATAGAACATAGGTGCAGGACATCATTCTCGAATGATTCCTTATTGATAGCCTTATTCTTTGTCATCGACCGATAATTGTATATCGTTCGCGGAGTGTAGAAAAGCAGATTGGCGATTTCGCTGCTTTCCTTTACGCCCAGCCTGACAAGGGCGAAAATCCTAAGTTCTGTTGTGAGAGTGTTGTTTTTTGTCTTTATGGCGTGTTCCGGTTGTAAAAGCGAATTAAATTCAGTAATGAAAGTAGGGTATTGGTCGAGGAAAGCCTTATCGAAATTGTGCATGAATGTAGCGGCATCCTCGTCAGACAACCGGGAAGAAGTCATGGTGCTGAGCAGGTCGTTTACCTGATTTGCCTTTATTTTGCGGCATACCAGCTTCTGATACTTGCTGAGCCGCTCGATATATTTCGAGCATAAGTCTATATAGAGTTTTGCAAGAGCCTCACGTTTCACGTTTGTTGCTTGCATTTTAGAGTTCGATTGTTTCAGACCGCTGTTCAGTAATGACAGCTCGTCGTTCAGTTCCGTCAGTTGCCGGTTGCTTTCCGCAATTTTCCGGCGGTGCTTTGAGAGCAGTTTGTTCTGTCTGATAATGAATGTCAGTGAGATGATAAGTCCCAACAATAAGATTATAGTCCACGTCAGACTACTGCGCAACTTGTCGTTTTGCTCTTTCATCATCTCTTTATATTTGGATATGATGGCCGGCAGTTTATTGGAGTTGTCGATGATGCGCAGTCTGTTGTTATAGAACTTAGCGTCCTCCATGGATAGCTGTATGTATTGCTCCGCCCGTTTCAGTTGGCTGTCGCCTCCTTTCCTGAACAACAGCATGGCCAGCTCCTGAAACGAGAGATTCTCCTTTACCGGCGTAACGACATCGGTTATCACATTCCTTATGAGATATTCCTCGTGTTTTTCCTCATCCCCTAAGGCTGCGTATATACACGATATGGCAAAGCAGGCGGTGGAGTAAAGACGTGAGTTGTAAGGCTCGTTCTCTATCACCTTATTATAATAAGGCAATGACTTATGTCCGTCGCCGACAATATACATGAAATATTCCCCCATGAGATAGTTGTAGTCGTTGGGATATTTCTTGGCAAGAGGAACGGTGCGCTTCAGATATTTTATCTTGTTTTCCCAATAAACGGTCCTGTATTCGCTGTCGTTGCTGTAGTCGCTCCAATAAGTGTAGAGCCAGTATTGCGCAAGATTATATTCAAAGAGCAAGGTCGAGTCCATCTTGCTTTCTGTCAACTGGTCCAGATTTGCCTTAGCCTCGCTGTATAGTCCGCCCGTGGCAAGCAACATGGCTTCGTGAATGGTGTTCAGATAATAATAGTAGTCATTCTTCTCCTTTATCGCGAGTTCGAGACCTTTCTTTGCGTATGTCATTGCAGAATCAAAGCGGAAGTGGTTGTACTCGTTGTATATCTCGTTATATAATTTCATGAGCGTGATTTTGTCTGTTACGACTCGTGCGCTCTTCTTTATCATATTTATTTTCTGCTCCTTGTCTTGTGTGTATTGCTCCCTCTTTGCTATCACGCTGTCGAGTTTTTGATATAACGCTTGTATGTCTGCTTTGGCAAACAAGTAGGATGTCAGAAGTATGATGATTGTAAAGGTTCTTTTCATAGATATTATATTAATTTATATGCAAAGATAATCAAAAAAAATAAAAGTGCCTAATGTACTTACGCTATTTTTATGGAATAATGTAAATAATTGATATATAGAGGAATAATGATTCGTATATGACAGTAGAATGTACCGATTGTGTACATGAGAGAATCAAAAGACTAAATTTTTTATAATTTTGTGTTCGAAATCATTGCGCATGGCTTTAAGGCTTCCCGCCACGAAGGATTTCTGCCAGAAATGACATAGGTCTCAGGCTTGTTATGGCAGATTCGCTGAGATACAGCAACACATGGTTACGTTACCGGGGCTTGGTAATATCATTACCGAGGCCTTGTAGTCAAAACAACTCAAGATAACGGCTCATCCGATAAATACAGGGGGCAACCTATTTCGGTCGACCAGCATAGTACTATGGCACAATACT
>ENA-OPDG01002076-OPDG01002076.1-human-gut-metagenome-genome-assembly--contig:-NODE-2076-length-11961-cov-2.897363_pt1 | contig 11961 bp, 8 predicted proteins | sample MGYA00241259_ERZ501498 | MGnify/ENA primary metagenome ERZ501498 (study PRJEB25962, sample SAMEA2042582) | human gut metagenome | biome: human gut; feature: human-associated habitat; material: faeces... | reverse complement strand
CGGCAGCGTCTTCGTCGCGGGACAGGACTTGACGGCGCTCTCTGCCAAGGACCTGCGCGCGGCGCGCAAGAAGATCGGCATGATCTTCCAGCACTTCAACCTGATGCCGTCGCGCACGGTGGCCGGAAACGTCGCCTACCCGCTCAAGGGCAGCGGCCTGAGCAAGGAGGATATCCAGAAGAAGGTCGCAACGCTCTTGGAACTCGTCGGCATCGGTGACAAGGCGGACGCCTACCCCAGCCAGCTCTCCGGCGGACAGAAGCAGCGCGTCGCCATCGCCCGCGCCCTTGCCAACGACCCACAGGTGCTTCTGTGCGACGAGGCGACCTCCGCGCTCGACCCGCAGACAACGAAGGCGATCCTGCACCTTCTCAAGCACCTCAACGAAACGCTCGGCATCACGATCGTGCTCATCACGCACGAGATGGCCGTCGTCAAGGAGATCTGTGACCGCGTCGCCGTCATGGAATACGGCCGCGTCGTCGAGCAGGGCGAGGTCTTCACGGTCTTCGCTGAGCCCAAGCAGGCCATCACGAAGAGCTTCATCCACACGACCTCGAACCTCCAGAAGGTCGAAGAGCTCATCGCCGAGGATTCCCCCGTCACGCGTCTCCAGCCCGGCGAGCTCATCGTCCGCCTGTCCTATGTTCAGCGCAACGTCAACGAGCCGATCATCTCCGCCGTGTCGCAGATGTTCAACGTCTCGCTCAACATCATTTTCGCCGATATCACCATCGTGCAGGATTCTCCCATCGGCGGAACGGTCGCCATCATCAGCGGCGAGAGAAAGCCGATCACGAAAGCGATCGAATACCTGATCGAAAAAAATGTCGGAGTGGAGGTCATCAAAGATGCAAGAGCTGATCGTTAACATTGCCCCGAACCTTGCAAGCAAGCTGCCGGACTTTTATAAGGCCCTCGGCGACACGATGCTCATGGTGCTCTGGTCGGGCCTCATCTCGTTCGTATTCGGGCTTCTGCTCGGCGTGGTGCTTACGGTGACAAAGCCGAACGGCATTTTGGAGAACAAGGTCGTCTACCAAATTCTCGACAAGCTCGTGAGCCTGTTCCGCTCCATCCCGTTTATCATCCTACTGACGTGGGTCATGCCCATCACGCGCGCACTGGTCGGCACGGTGCTCTATGTGCGCGGCGCGATCGTGCCGCTGGTGTTCGGCTCAGTGCCGTTTTTCACCCGTCAGGTCGAAAGTGCGCTCGCCGAGCTCGACGGCGGCCTTATCGAGGCGGCGCTCTCGATGGGCTCGAGCCCGCTTGAGATCATCTTCCGCGTGTATCTCAAGGAGAGCATCGCGGCCATCGCGCGCGGCACGACCATCACGATCGTGAGTCTCTTAAACCTCACGGCCATGGCCGGCGTCGCCGGCGCGGGCGGCCTCGGCGACTTCGCCATCCGCTACGGCCACGACCGCAACATGGCCGACATCACGAACGTCACCGTGCTCGTCCTTGTGCTCATCGTCTGCGTCATCGAATTTGTCGGCGGACGCATCGTCAAAAAGAACACGCATTAACGTGATCCCCATACAGTCCCTACCCACCCCATTACAAAAAATTATTTTAACGGAGGATATTTCCATGAAGCTCAAAAAGTTCTTTGCCCTCGCCCTTGCAGCCGCCACGCTCGCCCTCGCGCTGACCGCCTGCGGCTCCAAGGCCGACGACTCCGCTGACAACAGCGATGCCAACACCGACAATCAGACCGGCGAGACCGTGACCGTCAAGCTCGGCGTGGTCGGCGGCATCTATGACGACCTGTGGGCGAGCGCGAAGGCCGCGCTTGCCGACGAGGGCATCGACCTCGAGATCGTGCAGTTCTCGGACTACGTGACCCCGAACAACGCGCTCGCCAACGGCGACATCGACCTCAACGCCTTCCAGCACCGCATTTATCTCCAGAACGAGATCGACAACTACGGCTATGCGATCCAGAACATCGGCAACACCTTCATCATCCCGCTGAACCTCTACTCCCAGAAGGTCAGTTCCGTTGACGAGCTCAAAGACGGTGACGTCGTCGCCATTCCCGACGATCTGACCAACGGCGGCCGCGCGCTCAAGGTGCTCGAAGCCGCGGGCCTCATCGAGCTCGACCCCAACGCCGCCTTTAACCCCACCGTTGACGATATCACGAGCTACAAGGTCAACATCACCATCGAAGAACTCAAGGCCAACACCATCCCCTCCGTCCTGCCCGACGTGGCCGCCGCGGTCGTGAACGGCAACTACGCACTCGACTTCGGCCTCAAGACCGACGAGGCCATCTACAAGGACAGCGTCCTCGACGTGGAGGAGTACTGGAATCTGATCGCCGCGCGCACCGCTGACGTCGAAGACCCCGACACCGCCGCCATCTATGAGAAGGTCGTCGAAGCCTTCCAGTCCAGCGCGACGGAGGACGTGTTCAACAACACCTTCGGCGGTTACTTCATCGCAGTAGGCTGGGATCAGGACTTGATCAATCAGTAAACACCATCTGACCGCCGCCGCGCTCCCGCAACGCAGGGAGCGCGGGCGGCGGTACGCCTTTCCGGGAGGAATTTATTATGGCACTTGATCTTTCCGCGCTGCGGCGCATCATTGCAGACGAAAACCGCCTGCTCACCGGCGCGGACATTCCCGCAGAATACCAGAGCGACGTGCTCGGCCGCGTCCACGGCAGCGCCGAGGCGCTCGCCTTTCCCTTATCCACCGAGGAGGTGAGCGCGCTCCTGCGCTACGCGCACGAGCACCGCGTTCCCGTCACGCCGCGCGGCGCGGGGACGAATCTTGTCGGCTCTACCGTGCCGCTCGAGGGCGGCATCATCCTCGACCTTTCCCGCATGGACCGCGTGCTCGAGCTCGACGAGGACACGATGACCGTCACGGTCGAGCCCGGTATGCTCTTGCAGGACTTGCAGGCCTATGTCGAAGCGCGCGGGCTGTTCTACCCGCCCGATCCCGGCGAAAAGGCCTCGAGCATCGGCGGCAACATCAGCACGAACGCCGGCGGCATGCGCGCGGTGAAGTACGGCGTCACGCGCGACTATGTGCGCGGGCTCGAAGTCGTGCTCGCTGACGGCACGGTGATGCAAGTCGGCGGCAAGCAGGTCAAGGACGCGAGCGGGCTCTCGCTCAAGCACCTTCTCATCGGCTCGGAGGGTACGCTCGCCGTCATCACAAAGTGCCTGCTGCGCCTTGTTCCCAAGCCCGAGGCCTCGCTCAGCGTGCTTGTGCCGTATGCCGACCTGAAAACCGGCATCCAGAGCGTTTTGACCATCCTGCGCGCGAACGCGAACCCCACGGCGGTCGAATTCATGGAGCGCAAGGTCGTCGCGCTTGGCGAACGCTTCTGCGGCGTCTCTTATCCCCGCCCCGACGCCGGCTCTTATATTCTCTTGACCTTTGACGGCAGAAGCGAAGAGGTCACGGCCAATGCCGCGCGCGTGCGCTCTCTGGCGCTGCAAAACGGCGCGCTCGACTTTATCGAGCTCTCCGACGCGCGGCAGTGCGCTGACATCTGGCGCGTGCGCGGTGCGCTTGTCAAGGCCGTGGAGGCCGTTTCCGAGCAGGAGCCGGTCGATATCGTCGTGCCCATCAGCCGCACGGCGGACTTCATCCGCTTCATCAACGACTTGGAAGCCCAGAGCGGCATGCAGATGGTCAGCTTCGGCCATGCGGGCGACGGCAATGTGCACCTGTGCGTCGTGCGCGGCGAGCGGGATGAAGAAACGTGGCAGCGCGAGCTGCACGAAAACATGGACAGGGCCTATGCCGAAGCCTATCGCCTCGGCGGCGTCGCCTCCGGCGAGCACGGCATCGGGCTATCGAAGCGTCCCTACTTCCTGCGCCAGACGGCGAAGGAAAATTTACAGGCCATGAACGCCATCAAAACGGCGCTCGACCCGCAGCATATCTTGAACAACGGAAAATCTTATCTCACAGGAGGAAACAATAATGCAGGCACTTTCTGACCGCACCGCGAGCTTTACCGATTCCGTCATCCGCCGCATGACCCGTATCTCCAACCAGTACGGCGCGGTGAATCTTTCCCAGGGCTTCCCCGACTTCGACCCCGCCCAAGCCCATCCTCGACCGCCTCTCTCAGGTCGCCTACGAGGACTATCATCAATACTCCATCACCTGGGGCGCGCAGGACTTCCGCGAGGCGCTGGCGAAGAAGCAGTCCCACTTCATGGGCCACGACATCGACCCCAACGGCGAGATCGTCGTCACCTGCGGCAGCACCGAGGCCATGATGGCCGCAATGATGACCGTCGCCAATCCCGGCGACAAGGTCGTCATCTTCTCCCCGTTCTACGAAAATTACAGTGCCGACACGATCCTCTCCGGCGCGGTGCCCATCTATGTGCCGCTCACGCCGCCGTCGTTCACGTTTGACCCCGAAGTGCTCGAGGACGCGTTCCGCCAGCACCCCAAGGCGCTCGTGCTGTGCAACCCCTCGAACCCCTGCGGCAAGGTCTTCACGCGCGAGGAGCTTGAGATCATCGCGGGTCTTGCCAAGAAATATGACGTCTACGTCATCACCGACGAGGTCTATGAGCACATCATCTACGCCCCGCACAAGCACACCTATTTTGCGACGCTGCCCGACATGTGGGAGCGCACGCTGTCCTGCTCGTCGCTTTCCAAGACCTATTCCATCACCGGCTGGCGCCTTGGCTACATCATCGCCCCGCCGGAGATCATCGACCGCGCGAAGAAGGTCCACGACTTCCTCACCGTCGGCGCGGCGGCGCCCCTACAGGAGGCCATCATCCCCGGTCTCAACTTCGGTCAGGACTACTACGACGCGCTGCAGGCCGAGTACACACACAAAAAGGACCTGTTCTTAAAGGGCCTTGACGACCTCAAGATCGTCCACAATGACCCCGAGGGCGCTTACTACGTGATGCTCGACATCTCGGAGTTCGGCTACGAGAGCGATCTTCAATTCTGCGAGGACCTTGCGAGCAAGGTCGGCGTGGGCGCGGTGCCGGGCTCGAGCTTCTTCCGCGAGCCGGTCAACCACCTCATCCGCCTGCACTTCGCCAAGAAGGACGAAACGCTCACCGACGCGCTGAACCGCCTCGAATCCCTGCGCGAAAAGATCCCTGCCAAGGGTTAAGAAAGGAAATTCGCCATGAACGCCCTGAGAGAAGAGTGCCAGCGGCTTCGCGACGAGCTCATCGCGCTGCGGCGGGAATTCCACCGCACCCCAGAGCTCGGCCTGCACGAATACCACACTGCCGCGCGCATCGAGCGCGAGCTTGACAGGTGCGGCATCCCGCACGAGCGCGTCGGCAAGACCGCCGTTGTCGGCCATTTGACCGGCAACGGGGATGGAAGCGGCCTTGTCGTGCTGCGCGCGGATATCGACGCCTTACCCATTCAGGAGACGAACGACGTGCCCTACCGCTCGCAAACGCCGGGCAAGATGCACGCCTGCGGCCACGACGCGCACACGACGTGTCTTCTCGGTGCGGCAAAGGTTTTGAGCGCACACCGCGCGGACTTTGGTGGCGAGGTGCGCTTCCTCTTCCAGCCCGCCGAGGAGATCGGTCAGGGCGCAAGGCCGCTCATCGCCGCGGGCATGCTGGATGGCGCACAGCGCGTCTTCGGGCTGCACACGGCGTCCGACCTTCCCGCGGGGACCGTCGGCGTCAAGCCGGGGGCCAACAACGCGGGCGTCGACCACTTTATCATCCGCATCCACGGCAAAAGCGCGCACGTCTCCACGCCGCAGCTCGGCGTGGACGCGCTCTATATCGCAAGCGAGCTCGTCGTCGCGCTCCAGTCCATCGTCACGCGCATGACCTCGCCGGTTGAGCCGGTGCTCATCGGCGTGGGCAAGCTGAACGCCGGCACGGCCTACAACGCCGTGGCCGAGACCGCCGTGCTCGAGGGCACGACGCGCATGTTCTCGCCCGAGAGCCGCGCGCACCTTCGCGAAACGATCAACGCCGCGGCCGCACACATCTCCGCCCTTTACGGCGGCACGGCAGAGGTCGAATGGGACAACTTCGCCACGCCGCTCACGAACGACGCCGGTGTGTGCGGGGAGGTCGAGCGCGTCGCCAACGCGCTCGGCATCCCCACGACGGCAAACCGCGCGCTGTCGCTCAGCGGGGACGATTTCGCCGAGTATCTGCTGCAAACGAAGGGCGCTTACGCCTACCTCGGCACGGCAAACCCCAAAAAGCCGCACACCTGCATCTCCAACCACCGCGGCGATTTCGACATCGACGAGGAAACGCTCCCCCTCGGCGCGGCGCTCTACGCGGCATATGCGCTGTCCGTCCTTGATCCGCAGTTTGCCAAATAATTGTTTTTTTCGATGAAATCGCCTTAGTCGTGTGCAAATTTCTATTTTACTTTTTGCGTTATTCTATCTAAAATATAGTCCTCGCCACTGTCAGCACAGCGGCGGGGATTTCTTTAGCAAATTTGGAAAAGAGGTTAATTATGAAAAAGCTGTTTTCTCTGCTGCTTTGCGTCGTGATGGTGCTCTCTCTGGTCGCCTGCGGCTCGAAGACTGATGACGCGCAGACGCCCGACGAGCCTCAGGACACCGCTCCCGAGCTCTCCGGCACGATGAAGGTCGTCGCCACCGGCGACGTCTACGGTCCCCTGTTCGACGCGTTCACCGCCGACACCGGCGTGGAGGTCGAATGCCTGTCCATGTCCTCCGGCGAGGTGCTCTCCAAGCTCCGCGCCGAGGGCGGCACCCCGTCCGCTGACCTGTGGTTCGGCGGCGGCATCGACGCGTTCATGAGTGCCAAGGACGACGGCCTGCTTGAGCCCGTCACCTTTGACGCGGCCGCCGAGCTCGGCGACGAGTACAAGGATACCGAGGGTTACTGGTATTCCAAGGGCATCACCATTGTCGGCTTCCTGCTCAACAACTCTCTCATGGAGGAGCTGGGTCTGACCGCTCCCGAGAGCTGGGATGACCTGACTGACAGCCAGTATGAGGGCGAGATCGTCATGTCCAACCCCGCCGTCTCCGGCACCAACTACGCCGTGGTCAACGCGCTGCTGCAGGCCAAGGGCGATCAGGGCTGGGACTACTTCGATGCCCTGAACAGCAACATTGCCTACTATGGCAAGCGCGGATCCGACCCGAAGAACAAGGTCTCTTCCGGTGAGTTCGCTGTCGGCATCTCCTACATCGACGCCAGCATCGAGCAGGCCGCCGAGGAGAACGACCTGACCATCGTTTACCCCTCCGACGGGATGCCCTGGGTCCCCGAGGGTGTGGCCGTGTTCAAAAACGCTGAAAATGTTGACGCCGCCAAGTACTTCGTCGAGTGGCTCTTCAGCAGCGACGATCATCTCCGTCAGCTCGCCGAGATCGAGCAGAAGAACGGCATCAAGGTCATCAAGCCCTCCATCGAAGGTATTGAGCTGTCCTATGATCCTACGCTCCTCATGACGGAGGACCTGTCCCTGTTCGGTTCCCAGCGCACCGAGATCCTCGATCGCTTTGAGCCCCTGATGGGCGACAAGGCCGCCACGGAATAAATGAAGTCCGCCGGCGCTATCCAAAAAAATACAGAAAAAAGGGCATCTCACGATGTCCTTTTTTCCCTATGTGAAAACGCGGCCGACAAGCTGATCTTACTTGTCCTGCTCGGGAGCGTGCTGCTGTTCATTCTCTGGCCCATCGCGTGCATCGCGCTGCGGAGCCTGCGCGGCGCGGACGGCGGCGTGAGCTTTGCAATGTTCGGCACTGTTCTGCGCCAATACGGCGAGAGTCTGCGCAACAGCGTATTTGTCGGCGTTTTTACGGCAGTGCTGTCCACTATCCTCTCGCTCTCAGCGGCGCTCGTATGCGCCACGGCGCGCGGGTGGAAGAAGACAGTCTGCATGGTCATCATGCTCGTCGCCATGGTGTCGCCGCCGTTTGTCTCGTCGCTCGCCTATATCCAGCTCTACGGGCGGCGCGGGTGGATCACCTACCGCCTGCTGCACCTGAGCCTGAACCCCTACAATCGCTGGGGCGTCATCCTGATGCAGTCGATCTCGTTCGTGCCGCTCAACGCAATGTTTCTCTCCGGCATCCTCGAAAAGCTGGACGAGGGCAGCCTTCGCTCGGCGCGCGACCTCGGCGCATCGGGCGGCGCCATCCTGCGCGATATCGTGCTGCCGCTCATCCGGCCCGCGACGCTCGTGTGCCTGCTGCTCTCGTTCGTCCGCTCGCTCGCGGACTTCAGCACGCCCATCATCATCGGCGGGCGCTTCAGCACGCTGGCCGCGGACATCTATTTGCAAGTCGTTGGATACTCGGACCTTGAAAAGTCCTCGGCGATGAACATGTTCCTGCTCATCCCGTCCATTGTGTTCTTTTTCGTCTACCGCGCACTGATGCGCCGCTCAGACAAGCTGACCGACGCCAGCCGCACCGCTCAGACGGAGCTCGGTCTTTCGCTGCCGCATTGCGGCGCAATGGGCTGGGGCATGATCGCGCTGAGCACTGTCTTCTTCGTGATGATCGTGCTGCAATACGGCTGCGTGTTCCTCTCGGGCTTTTTGAAGAGCACGAAGGGCGTCTACTCCTTCACGCTGCAATACTGGGATCAGCTCTGGCGCATCGGCTCGTCGACGATGCTGCGAAGCGTTGAATACGCGCTCATCGTCTCCATCGCCGGCACGGTTTTTGCGATGCTCTTCGCCTACTACATGGACCGCCGACGCATCATCGGCCGCAGCCTTTTCGACTGCCTGGCGACGCTGCCCTATATGCTGCCGGGCACGTGCTTCGGCATCGGCTACATTCTCGCGTTCAACCACGCGCCGCTCAAGCTGACGGGCACGGCCCTTATCGTGCTGGCAAACATGCTCTTCAAGCAGCTGCCGACCTCCACGAAGATCTGCACCGCGTCGCTCGCGCTCCTACCCGAAGTGCAGGAGCGCTCGGCGCGCGACCTTGGCGCGGGACGGCTCGCCGTGCTGTGCGATGTGGTCTTTCCCGCACTGCGGCCCGCGTTCTTGAGCTGCTTTGTCTATAACTTCACGAGCAGCATGACGACGGCGGGCTCCATCATCTTTCTCATCGACGCCAAGCGTCAGCTGGCCGTCTTCAAGCTCTTTGACGCGGTGTATCAAGGCGATTACGCCCTCGCCTCGCTGATCGCAAGCGTCATCACCGTCATTGTCCTTCTTGTTGAAGGCCTCGCCTTCCTCATCACCCGGAAAGGAGAAAATCGCCGTGTATCTCGAACTTGACCGCTTGAGCAAGCAGTTTGACGGCAAATACGCCGTGCATGACCTCTCCCTCGGCCTGGAAGAGGGCGGACTTTTGTGCATTCTCGGCTCGTCGGGCTGCGGCAAGACAACTACGCTCAACATGATTGGCGGTTTTCTCAAGCCCGACGGCGGCAGGGTGCTCCTCGACCGGCAGGATATCACCGCGCTCCCGCCCGAGCGGCGGCCGGTTTCGACCGTTTTCCAGTCCTACGGCCTGTTTCCGCACATGAGTGTGCTGCAAAACGTGACCTACGGACTCAAATTCCGCGGCTATTCCCGCGCGGAGGCAAAGGAAAAGGGCCGCCGGTACCTGAGTCTCGTCGGCCTTGCCGAGCGCGAGAACGCGCGCATCGGCGAGCTCTCGGGCGGCCAGCAGCAGCGCGTGGCACTCGCCCGTGCGCTCATCGTCGAGCCAAAGCTCTGCCTGCTTGACGAGCCGCTCTCGAACCTCGACGCGGCGCTGCGTGTGCGGATGCGCGGCGAGCTCAAGCGCCTGCAGCGCGAGCTCGGCACCACGATGGTCTTCGTCACGCACGATCAGGAGGAGGCGCTCATTCTGGCTGACTCCATCGCCGTGATGAGCGAGGGCGAGCTCTTGCAGCTCGGCTCGGCAGAGGAGGTCTTCCGCCGCCCCGCAAACAACTATATCGCGTCATTTCTCGGCCTCAACGACATTGTGTGGAAGGACGACGGCAGCGTGCTGAAGGTCATCCGCCACGGAGAAAAGGGGTAACACCGCCATGCTTGTTGATATGCACCTGCACGAATGCACCTACTCGACCGACAGCTTTCTCCATCTGGAAGAGATCGTCTCCATCGCCAGGCAAAAGGGGCTGGACGCGATCTGCATCACGGACCACGACAGCATGGGCCTGCGCGAGCGCGCGGAGGCCTATTCCCGCGAGATCGGCTATTCCATCTTCGTCGGCGTGGAATTTTTCTCGCTCTGGGGCGATATCACCGCCTGGGGGATCGACGGCATCCCCGACCAGCGCGTCAGCGCACAGGACTTTATCGACCTGGTGCGCGAAAAGGACGGCTTCTGCGTCTCCTGCCACCCCTTCCGCAACAACAATCGCGGGCTGCGCGAGCACCTGCGCGATGTGCACGGTCTTGACGGCGTGGAGGTCCTCAACGGCAGCACGCCGCTTGAGGAGAACCGGACGGCACTGCGCTTCTGCCGCGAGCTGGGGCTCAAGGCCATCGGCGCGAGCGACGCGCACGTGCCGGAGCAGGTGGGAAAATACGTGACATGGCTGCCTGAAACGGTCACAACGCTGCCCGATTTTGTCACCGCACTGCACACGCTGGAAACGCGTCCCGCCATCTGGACGGGCAGCGGGTACGATGTCGTCACCGAGTTTTGAGATGAATTTTCAGCGGGCTGGGGTATCATGCTCCGGCCCCTTTTTTACATTCCGCTGTGTCATATCCGATATTCATGCAGGAAAGCTGTGGTAATATTTCACAAGAACCCATTCTTCCGTGTAAAAAAATTCTCAAAATTTGGAGAAGTGGAAAATTAGGGATTGACATTTTCCCAGCATGGGGGTATGGTAACGCCAACAATTTCAAACGCCCGATCGCGAGGTCGGGAAGATAGAGGCGCGGCTGACAAAAGTAGCGCGTTCGCACCGGCACAGGAAGCCGGAGCGCGCGAAAGGGGATGCCGCCGAAGTGGAAACGGTTCCTGTGCCGTTTGCCGCTGGTTCGTCGGAGAACATCCGCCGGACTGTCACGTATGTGGAGCGCTATCGAGGTCGGCAAGCTGTTTATCCCCCCCCAAGGTGATGACCGGTTTGCCGGATTGCAGTACAGTTGCAGCCGTAAATGCTTCACAAAGCATTTACGGCTTTGTTTTTTGTCTGCATCGGGAGTGCGCTGAAGGCGTAGAAAGCAGGACTCCCCTGTTTTTGAAAAAATCAAACTCATCACAAGAAAGGAAACCACCATCATGAAGCTCAGAACCTTTACCGCCCTCCTGCTGGCGGCCATCATGCTCTTCGCACTCACCGCCTGCGGCAGTCAGGCTGCCGACGATTCCAGCAGCGATCAGCAGCAGGAGCAGCAGGACACCACCACAAACGAAAGCAATGAATTCCGCGTCGGCATGGAGTGCGCTTACGCCCCCAACAACTGGCAGGAAAGCGAAGCGACGGACTCGAACGTCCCCGTTGAAAACGTCGCCGGCGCGTATGCCGAGGGTTACGACGTGCAGATCGCCAAGGCCATCGCAGACGGTCTCGGCAAGGAGCTCGTCATCGTCAAGCTCAGCTGGGACGGCCTGATCGACGCGCTCAATCAGGGCCAGATCGACGCCATCATCGCCGGTATGATGGACACCGCCGAGCGCCGCGAATCCATCAACTTCTCCGAGCCCTACCGTGAGACCACCTACGGCCTGATGGTGCTCGCCGATTCCCCGTACTTAAATGCCACCTCCATTCAGGACTTCTCCGGCGCGGCCGTCCTCGGCCAGCAGGGCACGGCGCTTGACGATGTCATCGAGCAGATCGAAGGTATCATTGGCATCACGGTCCATTTTATTGATAAAAGTAAAAATCGGAATATGACGCATCACACAGACTTTAAACAGCTTTCTGGTCTGTGCCTCTACACCCTTGGAAGCATCGATGACCATGACCGCAGAATCTGCTGCCATCAGCGTACGGTACGTATCCTCTGAGAAGTCCTGATGTCCCGGTGTGTCCAGGA
>ENA-OPDG01002070-OPDG01002070.1-human-gut-metagenome-genome-assembly--contig:-NODE-2070-length-11992-cov-2.448019_pt1 | contig 11992 bp, 10 predicted proteins | sample MGYA00241259_ERZ501498 | MGnify/ENA primary metagenome ERZ501498 (study PRJEB25962, sample SAMEA2042582) | human gut metagenome | biome: human gut; feature: human-associated habitat; material: faeces... | reverse complement strand
TTTACCAAGGCAGCGGTGATCGGTACACAAAAAGTGATTCATGAACATGCAACGATAGGAATCGTGGTAACAACCGATGGAACGATTACAGATATTCTGCCGGAAAATTATCCGACCTCTTATTCAAGTCCGGATTATGCGGCAAAGATGCTGGGAGTCGATACGGTTGTAGGTTTTACGGGTAGTTCTATTTGGCATTATTTGTATTCTTTCCCTCCGGTAACGGATGCGATGATACAAAAGGGGTATGATGATTTCGCCCGTCGCTTTACGCCCATCTTGGATGAGTTTCAGAAACTGGGTGTACGTTTTGCGTTGGAGGTACATCCTACAGAGATCGCGTTCGATACTTTTTCCGCACGCAGAGCATTGGAGGCGGTAAATAACCATCCTGCTTTCGGTTTTAACTATGATCCGAGTCATCTAGGATACCAAGGGGTGGACTATGTGGATTTCATCTATCAGTTTCCGGAGCGTATCTTCCATGTGCATATGAAGGACGTATATTGGAGTGATACCCCCAAGCAGGTGGGTATATTTGGCGGTCATGTTACTTTCGGCGATCCCCGCCGATATTGGAATTTCCGTAGCTTAGGACGAGGAAAGATTAATTTTGAGGAGATTATCCGTGCTTTGAATTCAATTGGCTATCAAGGTCCGCTTTCCGTGGAATGGGAAGATAGCGCTATGGATCGGGAACATGGGGCACGGGAATCTTGCGAATTGGTGAAGAGAGTGGATTTCCAACCTTCCGCACATGCGTTCGACGCTTGTTTCGGAAAGGAATAAATAATTATTAATTACAAAAAACACGAGATTTGATGAGTGTGAGAAAGTGGATGTTTGCCGGGGCCTTGTTATTGGCCGCCGGCTTGAGTTCTTTGGGATTTGCCCAAAAACCGGGGTTGAAGTTTAATCCGGATAAGAAGTTTAAGATTGTACAGTTTACGGACTTGCATGTAAAATGGCAAGACCCTCGCTCGGACATCGCTTTTGAGCGTATGAACCAAGTGTTGGATGACGAGAAACCGGACTTGGTGATTTTTACGGGAGATATTATCTATAGCAAGCCTGCGTTGGAAAATATGCGGAATGTATTGAAGACAGTCTCCGACCGTAAAATACCGTTCTCCATTGTTTTCGGAAATCATGATAATGAGCAGGGGGCGACAAAAGAGAAGTAGCCGAAAGCCTACCGTATAGTTTGACGGCGGATGAGGTCCCCGAAATCTCTGGTGTTGGTAATTACGCCTTGACCGTACGTTCGTCCGATGGTAAGAAGGATGCTTGCGTTTTGTATTGCATCGACTCGAATACCTATTCAACTATCAAAGGGGTAAAAGGATACGATTATATTAAGCGTGACCAGATCGATTGGTATTGTAAGAAAAGCGCAGAGTTTACCCGGAATAACGGGGGAGAGCCGGTTCCTTCTTTGGCTTTCTTCCATATTGCGTTGCCGGAGTTTAATCAAGCGGCTTCCGATGAGAATGCCCAACTCTATGGCATACGTAGGGAAAAGGCATGCGCTCCGGCCTTGAATTCCGGCTTATTTACGGCGATTAAGAAAAACGGGGACGTGATGGGCGTATTTGTCGGCCATGATCATGACGATGATTATGCGGTTTGCTGGTATGACGTATTATTGGCTTACGGTCGTTTTACGGGTGGTCCGACGGAATACATCCATATACCAAATGGAGCACGTGTGATCGAGTTGAACGAGGGAGCCCGTACCTTCAAGACTTGGATTCGTACGAAAGCCGGTGTAGAGCAGCTTACTACCTATCCGGATTCATTCGTGAAAGAGTGAGGATCTATATCATTCTGAAAATGATATAAAAACTGTATTCCTTATTGTTAAAGCTCTAAATTATATCTAACTTTGCGGTTGGTTGAAAAGTAAAAACTAGAGTATGAAGAAAATTAGAGCCGCCATCGTAGGTTATGGCAACATCGGGAAATATGTGTTAGAGGCCCTTGAAGCTGCCCCGGATTTTGAGGTAGCAGGTATTATTCGTCGTAATCCGAATGATATTCCGGACGAGTTGAAGGCATACACGGTTACTGATAGCATCACCAAGTTAGATAAGGTTGACGTAGCGGTTTTGGCTACTCCTACACGCAGCGTGGAAGAGCATGCGAAAGAGAGAAAAGAAAACATCAAAAGTGCGAAAACAGAAGCGGCTACCTACCAGAACCTTGCGGACAAACTCTACGAGCTGGCGGATAAAACAAATAAAACAGCCTCAGACAAAGCACAGATGAACACGATCGTCGACCAGCTCAACGGGGCCATGCCGGAGCTTGGACTTTCCATTGATGAAACAACCGGGGCACTGAACAGGGAGAAATCCGCAGTGGATGCCGTGATCGATTCCATGAAGCAGCAGGCACTTGCAAATGCTTATCAGGAACAGGCAAACAAGGCGGCTTCTGATCTGGCAGAGGCACAGATCCAGCTGTCAGAAGCGGAAGAAGTGCTCAACGACCTGCGGTCACAGGCAGTAAAGAAGATTAACGAACATAACGCTGCGGTACAGGACGGCACGGAATCCGTGCAGGAAATGGCGAGCAGTTACGCAGCAGCCGGTGAACCGGTTGACAAATATGCATTGCAGCTGAACGCCCTGAACGGCCAGATAAAAGAACAGAAAGAAGTCGTTGCCGGCTTACAGGGGACAACTTCGGAAGCAGATGAAAGATACAACAAAATAGCGGAGAAAGCTTACGAGTATAAAACCGCTGTTGAAGAATCAAACCAGGGCGTGGCAGATTCTGCAACAGAAATGTCCGATGAGGTCAAACAAGCCTACGAGGACATGAAAACGTCCATCCAGAACAACTTGAAAGGCGTTGTAAATGCATACGAAGATTTTTCGGGCGGTGAAGAGATTTCAGCAGGAGATGTAGTAACACATCTGAAAAGTGCAGCAAATGGTGTAGATCAGTGGGCAGATAACCTGATAACCCTTGCAGGACGTGCCGGAGAGGGCATGACGAAAGAATTTTTTTCATATTTGGTTGATCTGGGACCTCAGAGTGCAAATCTTGTCAAAGCATGCACAGAAATGTCAAAAAAAGAATTACAAGATGCAGTGGCAGCATATTCTGAGAGTGGTGGCGAAGCGGCAGAAGCCTATTCAGAGAAATTAGCTGCCATTATAACCAACTGGGACAGTACTGGTCAGGAGATCGCACAGGCGGCAGGCGAAGCCGGAGAGAAGAGCGGCAAAGAGCACACGGAAAAAGCAAAAAGCGGGATCGAATCCGGCCAGAAGGAAGTCACGGAGGCGGCCAAGAAAGGCGGAGAGGAAGCCGGAAAAGAGTCGCAGAAAGCAACCGCGGACGGAATCCAGCAGAATTCCGGGCAGGTGTCACAGGCGGCGAGCAGTTCCATCCGGAAAGCGGAAGACGCAGCACTGGGATATTACAACGGGTTCTATAACGTTGGTGCGAACCTGATGCGTGGAACCGTTGCCGGTATGACAGCCAATTCCCCGGCAGTCGAAGAAGCTGCAAGGGCAGCGGTCAGAAATGCAGTTACCGGGGCAAAAAAGGAAGGCAACATAAAATCCCCATCCCGTGTCATGCGTGACGAAGTTGGTGAGATGCTGGCGGCAGGTATGGCAGTCGGTATTGATGAAGGCAGCGGAGATGTTGAAAAGAGTGCCAGAGATCTTGCAAAAGTGTCTGTAGATGCCACCAAAGACGAGCTTGGTATCCATTCTCCATCTAAAGTTTTCAAGAACAAGATCGGAAAGAATATTGTCAGCGGTGTGATCAAGGGCATTGAAGCCGAAGTCCCGAAGCTGAAAAAGACCATGAAAAAGATGTCAGAGGAAGCTGTCAAAGCAGCCGGTGAAGTGGATGCGGCAAAGGGCGGTTATTCTGAAGCGGCGTCTGCGATCATGGAATCCATCACCAGCGGGCTTGACAAGCGTCAGGAACTCCTGGTTTCCAAGCTGGATAACAAGATTGACGGCTATGTGGATAAGGTTGTAAAAAAATACGAAAAACTGGCCGAAGACAAGAAAACAGAGGCGGGCAACACCACGGATGCAACGCAGAAGAAAAAGCTCCAGGAAGAAGCAAAAAAGTTCCGGAAGAACGCCAAAAAAATCAAGAACTATGCCAATAAATACACATCAACGTTCATGGATGCCCTGAAAGAAGGGACAGAGAAAGCTTACAGTAAGATCGAAGACGACTTAGACAAGAAGCTGGACGAGATCGCAGAAAAGTACCAGAAGGCTTACGATCGGATCATTTCTTTTCGGGACGACATGAAGAAGAAAATGTCGGATCCGGCCAATATGTACGACCTGGACACCCAGCTGACACAAGTCGAGCGGTATCAGGAAGGTCTGAAAAAGCTCAAGGACAAGATACCGGAAAGCCTGATGGACCAGATCCTTGGCATGGACCTGAACGAGGCAGACAACTTCGTGGAGCACCTGAATGCGATGTCGGAAGAGGAGCTGGAGGCGTACAAGAAGAAATGGGAACAGCTGCAGGGTTCGTCCGAAACCTACAGCAAGGAATTTTTCGAACAGCGTCTGACAGACACAAAAGCCGGATGGACGAAAGAAGTGGAAGAGGCAGCCAAGACCGCACAGGAAGCAACCGAAGAAGCCGGAAAGGAGATCGCCAAAAGCCTGATCAAGAGTCTGAATGGTGAAAAAGAAACGCTGAAAAAATCCATGCGGGGCATTGCAAAGGATATGATCGAAGCGTTTAAAAAAGCGTTTGGGCTTGGAAAATCAAATAAATCCGCGAAAAGCACGAAAACGTCAACAAATGCAAATGGTACCACAACTTCGGGCAAGACAACGGCAAAGAAAAAGAAAAAGAAGGCAAAGGGCACCGATGATTCTGAGCTGGATCTGGAAGCCCTGAAAGCAAATGCGGCAAGTAAGAAAAAAATACAGAAGCTGGCAAAAAAAGGACGACTGTCTGAGGTGGGCAAAGTACTGGAAGCACTCCCGACACCATTCGAGGATACTGAACAGAAAAAGGCAGCATTACAAAAGCTGGATCCGAAGCTGTTGGCATCCTTGGACCGGTTCGAGCAGACGGTTAATCAATTAGGCAATTTCATAACCGTTTCAAATGCAGGCAATGCATCGATAGGGAAACTATTAGAAGCGGCAAGCAACCAGACAATACAGTTACAGGCAGAGCTGCATACCACGGTCGACCTGGATGGAAGGACGGTGGGCAAGGCGGTCACACCCTACGTCAATGAAAACATGAACACAATACGGAACCGGCAGAGGAGGGGAAGCTGATGGATGTACAGATCGGAAAGTATAAAATGGGCGATTTTGGGCTGAAACTGCTGGGTGTGGACCTTGGTACGCCGTCCGTCCGGAAAAGTACCGTGACCATCCCCGGTAGGAACGGTGCACTGGATCTGACGGAAGCCATTACCGGTTTCCCAGTGTACGACAATGCAACACATAAGCTGACGTTCGACTTCAAGGACGGCACTTACAGCACCTGGCTGTCAAAAGCCAGTGACATCCGCGGGAAACTGCACGGCAGGCGGCTCCCGGTCATCTTCGGGGATGACGGCTATTATTACGATGCCAGGGTAAGCGTGGACAGCAGCAAGCTCAACCAGCATTACAGTCAGATCGTGGTCACACTGGATGCAGAGCCGTACAAGCTGGCACGGAAAACGTCACTGGATGACTGGGAATGGGACAGATTCAATTTTGAAACGGATATCATCAGAGACTATAAAAACATCCCGGTACCGGGTGAAATCACGGTCGTAGGGGATGTGATGCCGACGGGGTGTGTTTTTGAAGCTTCGGCGGCGGTCACAGTGACATATGACGGAAAAAGCTACCAGATCCCAAAAGGGCACAGTACGGTGCCTGATATCCTGATCACAGAGGGCATCCATACCATGCAGTTTAAAGGGGATGGCGGCACGGTTTCCGTAGAATACAGAGGGGGCAGGTTCTAATGTATAAGATCACGCTGGATGGTTCCTACCTGTACCATCCGTGGATAAGAGGCCGCTGCATTACGGAAGGGGCACTGACTCAGGAAGTCAACAAAAACGGCTCCTGTGATGTTTCGATCGTCCTGGACCATCCGCTTGCGGCATCCGTCCTGCGGCGAAAGTCCATGCTGGAAGTAATCCGGTTCGGCCTGACGGGCAGTGAGAAGACGATCTACCGGGGCGTTGTGATGAACACCGTCGAAGACAGGGATCTTGAGATGGAGATCCAGACAGAAGGCGACCTAGTATTTTTTCAGGACAGCATCATCCGTCCATTCCACAAGACCGGCACGGATGTACCGGGAAAGACAACGTCAGGAAATTATTTCAAGTGGCTGGTTAAGAAGCACAACGAACAGGTGGATGATTTCAAGCAGTTCCTGATCGGTCAGGTGACTATTACCGGGGAAGCGGCAGATCGGGAGCGGAACGATTACAGCACCACGAGGGACATAATGGATGAACTCGTCGCAGAAAGCGGCGGGTATATCCGAACACGAACCGTCGGCGGTGTGCACTATATTGATTACCTGGCAGAATATGAACAGGCAGGCGGCCAGGATATACGGCAGGGGCAGAACATAATTGATGTTACCAAGAACGTCAAGACGGATGATCTTGCAACGCGTCTGATCCCGCTCGGGTCATCGACATCAAACAACGAATGGCCGGTCACAATCGCAGGCGTGAACGATGGCAAGGACTACCTGGAAGACGCAGCAGCTGTCAAAGAATACGGCATCATCACGAAGACCGTGGAGTTTTCCGAAATACAGGACCCCACGAAGCTGAAAGAAGAAGGCGAAAAGGCATTTAAGAAGATCAACGGGGTAAATCTGGTGACAGAATTATCTGCAATCGACCTGTCGGATGCCGGTTATGATGTGGATATGCTGCGGATCGGTGAAAAGGTTTTTTGTGCAGCACCCACGTACAACATACAGCAGCAGCTGCAGATCACGAAGAAGGTGACAGACCTGTTAAAACCGGCAAACAGCAAGGTCACGCTTGGCGGTACGGCATTAACATACACACAGCAACAGCTGCTGGCAGGGCAGGGGCGTGTGAAGTACACAACAGTAACGGCGATAACGAATGGGCAGATTGATGAGATCTGCATTTACAGTTAAAAGAAAGGAAGAAAAACATTATGGCAAAATTTTTGGATACAGCGGGATTAACTTATCTTTGGGGCAAGATCAAAACAGCATTATCAGGGAAGGTAGACAAAGTAAGCGGTAAAGGACTGTCTACGAACGACTATACGACAGCAGAGAAGAACAAACTGACAGGAATCGAAACCGGTGCGAACAAATATGTGCATCCGAGTTATACGGCGAAAACAAACGGACTGTACAAAGTGACCGTGGATGCAGCCGGACACGTATCTGGTACGACACCAGTTACTAAGACAGATATCACAGGCTTAGGCATCCCGGCATCAAACACGACCTACTCTGACTTCAAGGGTGCAACAGCTAATGCGGCAGGTACACACGGACTGGTACCGGCACCGGCGAAAGGCGATACGGGTAAACTTCTGAGCGGTAAAGGAACATGGGAAGCCATGACAATGGCCTATACTGAGGAAGATTACACGCAAGCATCTGTTGGTCTCACTTTCGCAGGAAGTACCGTAAAAGCAATTATTCCAGTTGCAACTACTGGTAATATGGGTCTCATGCCTCCAGCGATGTTTTCAAAACTGAATGATTTGCCAACAGAGGCAGATTTATCTGGTATCTATGCGAAGAAATCCGACATTACAGGCGTGTATAAGTACAAGGGTTCCCTGGCAGATGTAACAAAACTGCCGACTACAGGGCAGGTTGCCGGTGACGTATACAACCTGGAAGCAGCATCTGACTACGGCCCGGCAGGTACCAACGTGGCGTGGGACGGCAAGGCATGGGATGCACTGGGCGGATTGTTTGTGGTCGATGCACTTACCAATGCCGAAATTGATGCAATCTGCGTGTAAAGTGAATTGATATAAGGAGGAAGGAACATGGCATATCTAGATAAGGCGGGGCTTACTGAGTTATGGAAGAAAGTGAAAAGTTATGTGGATGCCAATGGCGGAGGAACACCGACAACGATTACAGGAAATGCAGGAACAGCTACAAAACTCCAGACAACACGGGCAATAGATGGCGTTAATTTCAATGGTACGGCTGACATTGCCCATTATGCCGTGTGTTATACGACGGGATCGACCGCCGCAAAGACGGTCAGCCTGTCGAACTTTAAGCTGGCAGCTGGTGCAAGGGTGTTTGTGCGTTTCAGTTATGCCAACACCGCTGCAAATCCAACACTGAACGTCAATAGTACAGGGGCGAAGCCAATCTATTACCGGAACAGCAACATCCCTGCAGAGCTGATAGATCAGTACACGGTTTTGGAGCTGGTCTACAGCGGATCATACTGGTTTGTAGTCGGAAATATGAATATCCTGACCAAGGGCGACAGCATAAATATTGAATGTTTCACGGCTGGCTATGTGACATCCGCAGGCAAGGAAGTGCAGTTCTGCATTCCGGTATCGACACCGATTGTCGGCTGCAGTTCTGTTAGCATAGCATCGGCAACCGGACTGCAGATCCGGCAGAATGGGAATTATATTTATGGTGGCAATGCATCCACGCTGATAGCGGCATCGTCCTACCGGGGCGTTGTCAACCGTAATATGGTATCTATTGCCGCAACGATGCCGAATACAACCAACGCAGTCAACAATGCACCATGTGGTGTGCATGCGGCATTGAAGCTGACATTTTCATAGGAAAGGGGAACAGGAATGGCTATAACAGAGAACTTAAAAAAGATACTGGCGGCAGTCTACGGGCGGGATGTCCGGCAGTCGATCCATGACAGCATCCAAGAATGTTACAATAACGCTGAGGCGTGTAAGAGTTATACAAATGAGCACGTAAAAGATATGGAAACAAAGATGGCAGGTATTACAGGACAGAGTAAGGCGTTGATGGCAAAAACACGCAAGGATGTCCGGAATGTACAGGCAATTTTTTCAGTAGAAAAAACAGTGTCTATCACAGACGGCAAACTGTGGGAAGCACAAGATGCTGGCAGTTCGTGTGTACTTATGGAAGGGGCAAAAACACAGTGTACAACACTGAATGTACAACGAGGCGAACGGTATATCATACATACGAGCATGGTATCACGAGCCGGTAGTGGACGCGGAAAATATCCGATTATTTTTGCAGTTGATAACAGCAGTGCCGGATTCACAATGGTTTCAGCTGTAGAAATCGAAGAAGAAGGGGACTGTGATTATATCGTTACTGTTCCGGATAATGCAAAGTATATGATGATATCAGCCAACGAGAACGGCGAAGGTATCTGGGTGCGAAGAATCAATGTTCTCACAGAGTAACAAGAAAGGAAAGACTAACGAGGATGAAAAAAGAAATGTTATGTACAGGTATTGGAGCAGTCGGTGGGGCGATTGCTTCTTTTTTTGGCGGCTGGGATCAGGCATTGATGACGCTGATCATTTTTATGGCGATCGATTACATATCCGGTCTGATCGTTGCCGGGGTATTCCACAACAGTAAGAAAACGTCAACAGGGACATTGGAAAGTCGGACAGGCTGGAAAGGTCTGTGCAGGAAATGCATGACGCTGCTGTTTGTTCTGGTGGCGTACCGGCTGGATCTGGCAATCGGTGTGGATTACATCCGTGATGCAGTGATCATCGGGTTCATTGCCAATGAATTAATCAGCATCGTTGAGAATGCCGGACTGATGGGCATACCGCTGCCGGCAGTGATCGCCAATGCGATCGACATACTGACACAGAAAGCAGAGAAAAAAGGGGACGCATGAGCGTCATCTGAGAAAGGCGGTAGAGACTATGAACAAGATTAACCGAATGATTTCAAATTACAATTATAATCCAGGCAATATTTCCAGGATCAAATATATTGTGATCCATTATGTTGGGGCATTGGGCGGAGCACAGGAAAACTGTTCATATTACGGCGGTGGTAATCGTGGAGCATCCGCACACTATTTTGTCGGTTTCGCCGGCGAAATTTGGCAGTGCGTGGAAGATCGGAATATCGCCTGGCATTGTGGGGCGAGCAGTTACAAACATCCGGAATGCAGAAACGCTAATAGCATTGGGATTGAGATGTGTGTGCGAAAGAAGAACGCGGCGAGTCTTGGGGCAACAGATAAGGACTGGTATTTTGAAGGAGCAACAATACAATCTGCTATTGAGCTGACCAGATACCTGATGAAGAAATATAACATCCCTGCAGATCATGTCATTCGCCACTATGATGTGACCGGAAAAATCTGTCCAAATCCGTATGTATACAATACAGGTACGTACACTTGGGATGCGTTCAAGAAAGCTATTTCCGGACAGAATGGCGACATTCTCCCAGCCACCAGCAAAACATGGTACCGTGTCCGCAAGACCTGGAAGAACGCCAGCAGCCAGATCGGAGCGTTTCAGACGCTCAAGAAAGCCAAGCAGTGTGCGGATCAGCACGCCGGTTATCATGTCTACAATGATGCTGGAAAGAAGGTATACACATCAAGTAAACTCCCATACAAGGTGCAGCCCAAAAGCAGTAACGTCCAGATCAGGACGGGACCGGCGAAAACTTACAGCAATGTGAAGAAGCTCCAGCCGGGAACGTACGTGATCACCGCGGAAAAGAACGGATTTGGTAAGCTGAAAAGCGGTGCCGGATGGGTATATCTGAAGAAGGTTGAGAGAGTGTAGTAGAATGGCGACATTGCCACCTTTTTGCCACCGACAGAGAAATGTAAGATACAGAAACAAAAAGATTTAAAGATTGAACTATTGCATAAACATAGATTTTTAAGTATTATTGAGGATGTGCAGGGCGGTGTAAGACTTAACTATTAGACCTATAGATATACGGTGCACGTAGAAAGTGCAGTAAAACTTGTGAGGGAAAACCAACGAATAGAAACAAGGGTGAAATAACAATCCGGAATTTCCGGATAGTTCAAACCGAAGGTTCTCGTCAGGTCACACGCGATACCAAGGACTACACCATCAAAGGCTGGGTGATGGATGATGAACGACTGAAACGAGGAACGAAAGCTTTACATGATCCGAAGCTGAGAGCAGAGCTTCTGGCAACGAAGAAAGCATCACAGCCATTTGCGGCATTTTGCAGCAAATGCAGGGAACTTGGATATGAGATTTATGATATGGATCTGATCACGGCAGGGGAAGAGGCTTATGCAGCCATGCGGCGAAGCACAAACGGGGGCGGCGAGAATTCTCCGATGCTGGAAGGGGAAGATGACCTTTACGAGCTGTTTTTTGCAGGATTGTAGGCGACTGTAAGAAGAACCATATAAAAAAGACCGCATACAATTCTTTTGAATAAGGATTGCATGAGATCTTTTTTTATGAAATTATTTTTTCGCAAAATATTCTTTTGTCAGAGCGATGGCAGTTCCGGAAAGAAGGAAGATACCGATCAGGTTCGGGATTGCCATAAGTCCGTTGAAGGTCTCGGCGATGCTCCAGAGAAGTCCGAGATCGACCGTTGCTCCGATGATAGCTACCAGTGAATAGGCGATCATAAACGGTTTTACTACTTTCTCGGAAAACAGGAACTCAATACAGCGTGCACCGTAAAGTCCCCAGCCGATGATCGTGGAGAAAGCAAAACAGCACATGGCAACTGCGGTAAAAACAGATATCCAGTTTCCGTAGGTAGAAGTGAATCCGGAGATTGTCAGCTCGGCACCTGCGGCAGCTCCGTAGTTGACCGGAACACCGCTTACCAGAATGACAAGGGCAGTCAGAGTACAGATAACGATCGTGTCGGCAAATACTTCGAAAATACCGAACATACCCTGTTTTACCGGTTTGCTGGTATCAGCACAGGCATGGGCGATAGAACCGGTACCAAGACCTGCTTCATTGGAAAAGATACCGCGGGATACACCTTTTTTCAG
>ENA-OPDG01002068-OPDG01002068.1-human-gut-metagenome-genome-assembly--contig:-NODE-2068-length-12005-cov-5.292887_pt1 | contig 12005 bp, 18 predicted proteins | sample MGYA00241259_ERZ501498 | MGnify/ENA primary metagenome ERZ501498 (study PRJEB25962, sample SAMEA2042582) | human gut metagenome | biome: human gut; feature: human-associated habitat; material: faeces... | reverse complement strand
TAAGGGAATGGCAACCACGGCAGAAACCGAAAGCTACCAATACGAGGTAAAGCGTTGCGGTAAGAATCGGTTATAGCAAATAAAAGTAAAGGAGAGTAAAGAAATGCTGACAGAAAGAGCCTTAGAGAGTTTCAAGCAGTTTGTAGAAACCAATATTGCTTACGCTATGGTCGAGTATGGCGGTACTATGCACAAGGCAAAAATCTTAACAAGAGAACGCCTAAAAGACGGCAGGGTAGCGTTGAGTATTTCCATTACCCCGGAAGTATCGGGGACCACAACAATTACGAAAATTCAGTTGTACGATACGGCTAGTAAGTTGTGGGCGGAAAAGAGCGAAGCAATCAAGTTAAAAGGTACGCAACAGGGCGTGTTGTACCGATTCAGTTTTAATTTTAAGGAGGAATAGAGCAAATGGGATTATTTAAGATTTGGAAAGACCATGTAACGCAGTATTCCAACCGCTACAGGGAAGTGCAGAACGCAGACGGAACTATTACACACGAAGCCGTAGAGGGCGAAGTAGTGCAGGAGGGAACACCGCAGAACGCACAGAACTTTAACGACTTGGAAGAGAGGGTATTATCCGCCGGGTTAATTGCCAATCTTGCAATGCTTAAACTTGGTGCAGCAGAAGGCAGGATTAAGGGATTACAGGGAGAGATTGTAGAAGCAACCCTTACCAATACAAAATCATACCCTTTTAACAATTCCAAAAAGACCCTTGCACTTGCTACGCCAAGGGGTAATTTGGATTACACCGTAAATGTCGAAGCGGAAGCAAAGGACGCAGGAGGTGTAGGAGAAATCCATATTACAGATAAGCAGTTAAACGGATTCAAGATTGAGTACACCGGGGCCGCCAAGGAAGTAACGGTAAAATGCACGGTACAGGGAGGTTACGCATAATGGCAAATGTAATTATCAAAAGTGATGAAAGAAAGGCAAATACGGCAGCAGTATTACAGGCTTATGGAGTAAGAGGTAATGCCACAGCAACACAGAGGGATGCAGCGGAACACATTGCGGTGCGTTCACAGGAAGCCTACGCAGAATTAAGAAGAATGGGAGGTAACAGATAATGGCAGCAGCAAAGATTATTGTAGTTGAGAAAAACGAGGGCGAGAAAATCGCCTATGACGTATCCACGACAAAAATTATTTTCGGGGATGATGATTTAATGGTAAACATCAAGAACCGAGAGCGTGACGAAGAGGTAACGCTTGATATTTGCAAGGATACACAGGACGGCTTAACCGTTGGCGTGAATACCGAAGCAAGGGAGTATGTGGCACAGGTCATTATCCCGGCAAGGGAATATGAGATTGTGGATACAGGAGAAAAGGACGAGGACGGAAAGGCGATTACAAAGCGTGAACCTGTACCGTTCGACATGAAGAAATGTACGCTTGTATTATGGGCGTTAATTTAATTTTAAGGAGGATAAAATACAATGGCAAACTTTGACGATTTACAGGGTGCAGTAGCACAGTTTGGTGCAAACAACAAGGTAATTTTTGATGATACCGGGATGCCTAGCATTATGGTAGCAGTACCAAAGGCAAAGTATAGTGATGTAATCACAGGCGGAACAGATGAAACATTACCGTTTTGGATTATGGACGGAGAAGAAAAGAGCGTAATTTATGTGTCTAAGTTCCTCAATATTGTAGAAAATGACCGTGCATATTCTTTAGGCGGATACCTGCCTAGAAACTATATCAACTTTGACCAGTCTGTAGCAGCTTGCAAAAAGAAAGGTGCAGGTTGGCACTTAAATCAGACAGGAGTATTTGCGTACCTTAACCTGTTATCACAGAAAATGAGTACCGTACCACACGGAAACACAAACTACGGCAAGGATTATTACCACCCTTACGAGAGGGGAACAATGCCACAGGGAGAAACACAGAGAACACTTACGGGAAGCGGACAGCCTACATGGTATCACAATCACGATATGTCGGGAATTGCAGACATTAACGGAAACCTTTGGGAGTGGACCGGCGGATTACGCCTTATGAATGGAGAAATTCAGATTATTCCTTACGGTAACTCTATGAAACTTGATTGCGATATGTCGGCATCAAGCACTCTTTGGAAAGCGATTAAACCGGACGGAACTTTAGTAGAACCGGGAACAGCAGGCACATTAAAAATCGACCGTACAAGTGCGAGTGATGCAACATTGCGTATCAATACAAGTGTTACCACACAGACAACAGACAGCAATGATACATCAGAGGTATTTAAGAATGTAAAGGCAGTTTCCGGGGTAGCAATCCCTAAGTTACTCGTTGCACTTGGATTATTCCCGGACAGTGGTGTAACAGGATATGGCAACGACAGATTTTGGGCGAGAAACAACGGCGAAAGGTTGCCTATCCGTGGGTCGGCGTTCTACCTTACTTCCCATTCGGGTCCGTCCGCTCTCAACTTGGATGCCCCTCGTTCCCACTCGCACGGCAACGTTGGTTTCCGCTCCGCTTTTGTTGAGTAACTGCAAACTGAACACTGAAAAACTGATAGGGCGTGCGATAGCACGCCCTATATAGCAAATACATTACAGTTAGGCGGTTGCAAAAGTGGAAGAGATACAACAGGAAGAAAAGAAGCATAACGGAAACGATATTTTTCATATCAAGGAAAAGATTTATGAAATGATATTGTACGGCAACCCTCAATTAAAGGACTTTCCGAAAACGGAAAGGTATGTACTTGCAGGCGATATAAGAAAGACAATGTATACAATGTTGGGAATGGCGGTACGGCTTGAAAAGAAGTACCACAAGAAAACGACATTGCAAGATTTGGATATTGAAGTTGATGTATTAAGAAATCTGCTAAGACTTGCCAAAGACCCAGACCTATACCCGAAACAAAAGCCTTGTTTAGATTTTCATACTTGGGAAGTGTGGATGCGTAAGGTAGATGAAATCGGTCGAATGATAGGCGGTTATACGGAATGGGTCAACAGCAGGGAAAGACAGAGATAAAAATACATAGGGAAATAATCACAAAGTTACGGTGGTTGCCTATCCGTGGGTCGGCGTTCAACAATACTTCCAATTCGGGTCCGTCCGCTCTCAACTTGAATAACCCTCGTTCCAACTCGAACGACAACATTGGTTTCCGCTCCGCTCTGCCCCTATGTCAAGAAGCCTTATGGTTACGACCGTAAGGACAGTACAAACAGGGTTAAAGGGGTTATTTTCCGTTCCTGTAGGCAGGAAAAAGATTGAATTGCCGTAAAGACAGTTAGTAAGCATAAGCCGAAAAGAAATATATTTGTCACGTCCGAAAGGGCTAAAAACTGATTAGGTTTGTACGGCACAAATTTACAAGAGGTATGCAATGCAAAGCATAAAGAACATATACGAAAAGATTTATGATTTTGAAAATTTACATAAGGCTTGGGAGGAAGCGAGAAAAGGAAAGAGGTACAGGGATGATGTATTGATTTTCAACCGCAACTACGAAGAGCAGTTAATAAATATTCAGAATCACTTAATTTACGAAACATACAAGGTAGGGAAATACCATACCTTTTATGTTTATGAGCCAAAGAAAAGGCTCATTATGTCCTTGCCATTTAAGGACAGGATAGTACAATGGGCGATTTACAGGCAGTTATTTCCGTTGTACGAAAAGGCATTTATCTTTGATTCCTACGCCTGTCGCAAGGGCAAGGGAACACATAAGGCAGCCGACAGGTTGCAGTATTGGTTAAGGCAGACCGAAAGGAAGCCGGAACGGTACTATTATCTGAAAATGGATATATCAAAGTATTTTTACAGAGTAGACCACGATATTTTATTAAAGATTTTAGCACGCAGGATTAAAGACCAACGATTACTCAACCTGTTAGAAAAGATTATAAATTGCGAATCTATGAATTTTGGATTACCGCCCGGAAAAGAGCCGGACGAAGTGGAGGTATCGGACAGGCTAGGCAATAAAGGGATGCCGATAGGCAACCTTACCTCACAGATGTTTGCAAACATTTACCTTAATGAGGTAGACCAATACGCAAAGCATGAGTTGGGATTGCATTACTACATCCGATACATGGATGATATTATCATACTCCACCACGATAAAAAGTATTTAGCAGAGGTTAAGGAGTTATTGAGAGCGTTTTTATCGGACGAATTAAGACTAGATTTGAACAATAAAACAGCTATCAGACCGTGCAGTATGGGAGTTGATTTTGTAGGATTCAGAATATGGGCCACACACCGCAGATTAAAGAAGAAAACGGCGGTAAAAATCAAGCGGAATCTTAAACGGCAGATTGCAAAGGTAAAGGCAGGAGAAGAAAGAAAAGACAGGTTAGACCGTTCGGTAGCATCATACCGGGGTATCCTGTCACATTGCGACAGCTACGGACTTAGGCAGAGCCTTAACACTATGTTTAAAGAAAATGGCATGGTGGAAAAGAAGCAACGAAAGGAAATTACAGACAATGTATATTGGTTCAGCAACAATAATTACGATTGCAAGCGTATTAGGTGCGTTAGGTGCTATTGGTGCGGTTGCATACAAGATTATCAAATGGTTTCAGGCACAACAGAAACAGACAGCCGACATTGAGGACTTAAAGAAGCAGGAGAAAGAGGACATAAAGGCAATGGAAGATGAATTATGCTTACTCACTTATGCGGTGTTGGCTTGTCTAAAAGGACTTAAAGAACAGGGATGTAATGGACCGGTCACGGAAGCAATAGGGAAGATTGAAAAGCATATCAATCAAAAGGCACACGGACAGGAAACATAGGAGGAAAAACAGAATATGAAATATCTTATTTGCGGAATCCTTGGCATTGCTATAGGATTCTTTGTTTTTTATTTGCTTTTTAGGATTGCGAACAAAGACAAGTTATGCAGAAAGCTACAGGACGGAAGTAAAAAGAAACTTCCAAAGCCGAACTTTACAAAACTTGTATTGGTCGCAGTCCTTTTTACTTACTTTGTGGGCCTGTATATCGGTATCAAAGTAACGCTTATCGACTATTCACAATTCGGGGTGCTTGCCACATACATAGCAACCCCGACCACTACAGTAATTGCCTTGTACTGCTGGAAAGCCAAGGCAGAAAACATTATCAAAATCAAAAAGGGATACCCGGAGGAAACTAAGGATATTTCTGTTGATTTAAACAACATCAATATTTAAGGAGGTACGGCGTTATGGGAAAAACAATAACAGCCGGATTTATCGGCGATACAATTAACGGTATCGGGATAAATTCAAGTATCAAATGTAACAACGACAATCTGAACAACAACACAAGCCGAAACGTATCTTATGTGGTAATGCACTATACAGGCAATTCAAAAGATACGGCAAAGGCAAATGCAAATTATTTCAGCGGTGCGGGGCGTAATGCTTCCGCTCATTTTTTTGTAGATGATGCGGAAATTTACCAAAGCGTAGAGTTGAGGGATACCGCTTGGCATTGCGGGGCAAAGTCCTATAAACACGGCTCTTGCAGAAATGCAAACAGCGTAGGCATTGAAATGTGTTGTACCGCCGGAAACTACAGAATTTCAGACAGGACAAAAGAAAATGCTGCATACCTTTGTGCATTTCTTTGTAAAATGCTTGGAATTGGTGCAAGTGGTGTTGATTCCTATGTATTACGCCATTATGACGTAACAGGTAAGAATTGCCCGGCTCAAATGGTAAGTAACCCTACGGAATGGCAGGCGTTCAAAAACAAGGTTAAGGGTATCTTAGGCGGTTCAGCATCCACAGGAGGACAGCATACCGCACAGCCGACAACGGATAACGTGGCAAGCTACAGAGTAAAGATTACGGCGGATGTATTAAATGTGCGTTTTGGTCCCGGAACGGATTACGGAGTAGCCACACAGGTAAAACAGGGCGAAGTATATACAATCGTTGGAGAGGAAAAGAACGGTAGCACCACTTGGGGCAGATTAAAGAGCGGTGCAGGATATATAAGCCTTGGATATACACAGAGAGCGTAGGAGGTACACTATGGCAGTAACGACAGCACAGGTAAAAAAGGTTGTTAAGGTCGCAAGCGGTATTATCTACACACAGGAGGGTAATTACGGAAGTGTAAACAGAAACGACAACAACCACGGAATGAGCATAGGTAAGTGCCAATGGAACGCATATTGGGGCAGGGCATTGCCCCTTTTAAAGTCCATTGTTGAAAAGGACCAGGAACAGGCAAAGGAGATATTAGGGGATGCCCTGTATACAGAGATTGCCGGAAGTAGCGTGGATGCGTGGAATAGACAGGAGAGAGAAGCAACCGAAGAGGAAGCCAAGGCAATATCCAAACTACTAACAACTAAGGACGGAAAGGAAGCACAGGACGATTTAGCGGATGCAGATATTACAGGATATGTAAAGAACGGCGTAAAAATCGGCTTGGTATCCTTAAAAGCACTTGCCTATTTTGCAGACTTGGAGAACCAAGGCGGTAGCGGTGTAAGCTCACGCATTGCCAAGACGGCAGCAGAAGCCACAGGAGGGGCGGAAAAGGTAGGACTTGAAGAAATACACGCCTACGCTCTAAAAGATGCCACAATGGGGCAATATGAAAGCCGTAGAAGCAAAGCATACGAAGCAGTAAAGGAAAGCAATTTAGCGGACGTATCAAATACCAAGACGGAAGAGAAACAAAATACACCGCAGAAGCCACAGGAAACGCCTACAGGGGTTTCAAAAGGCGATATAGTAACATTCACAGGCGGAGGGGTTTATATCTCTTCTACGGCAGAATACGCAGCCAATGAAAAGGACGTAGTAAGCACCTGTAAAGTAACAGGAGTAAACACCAAGGGTACACACCCTTATCACTGCATATCGCAGGACGGCAAAGGTGTATACGGTTGGGTTAATGCAGCAGATGTAAAATAGACCGATTCGGTCACAAAACGGAGGAAAATACTATGCAGATTTTAAAATGGTTACTTGTTAATTGGGATTCAGTATTGCTTATTGCTATGGTCGCAGCCTTAATTATTTACTTAATTAAGACAGGACAGACCAAAATTTTAAAACAGATTGCAATTAAGTTTGTCACGGATGCAGAGGGAGAGTGCGGGGCCGGCACGGGAATTATTAAGCTGTCGGAAGTAGTTGCAAAAATGTACGCATATCTGCCGAGTGTGGTTAGAATCCTGTTTACGGAAAAGCAGTTGGTACAGATTGCGGAATCTGTATTGGCGGAAGCAAAAAAGAAATGGGAAGCCAACGAGAACCTTACAACGTACATTGAAAACAAGCAGCAGGCAACCCCGGCAGTGGTAACACTTGCAGAAAGCACAAAATAACAGAATATGTAGTAAACAAAAACGCCCCCTTGGCTTGAAGCCTTGGGGGTTATTTTTATATTCTGACAGGATAAGGCAGCAGTACAAGAGGGGTAATATCACATTCAGAAAGTTTATATATTTTATGAGAAATGCTAATGCCGTTATCAATCCATATCATAAAACTTTGTTCCTGTAATAATTCAGAGTGGTTTGTAAAGACGCAACCGCAATTTATAAGATTATCAGCAACCCACTTTTCACATTCAGCAAATTTCTTTTCTATTCGGCGGTTGTTTTCGACCGTTACCGCCTTACGGTTATTCATATATTTTTCATATTCTTTATAATCCATAATATCCTCCTTGCGTTTTTCCGGGGCAGCAGTACCGCAACCCCGGAAAGATATTTAGTTGAGTGGTTGAAGCCAAACCACATTATCAAAATTTAAGAATCCGCCGGAACGAATGATAGAAAGCAAGGCTTTTTTACCACCGCAAGGCATATATGGCTCTGTATCGCCCTTAAAGGCAAAGAAACCTTTAACAGGGTGCTTGAAGCAGTAGCCACTTGGACGAGTATAACCAAGCGGATGTTTAAATTTAAGTTCGCCCTTAAGTTTGACAACCTCTAAAGCGTTGTTGATAGTGATTGTTTCTAATGTTCTTTCCATAGTGAATACCTCCTAAAATGCGGATAATGTGAATAACTTTGTGGGTCTGTCTTATTTCCTGTTCCTTATGATGTTATTATATACTTATATAAGTATATTTACAACCCGGAATAATTACCAAAATACTTATATAAGTATATGGAATTATTTGTGCATTTTATATACTTGTATAAGTATAGCACCTGTGATATGATAGAGAAAATAAAAAAGGAGGTGCAGCAGTTGGCAGAGGAAAAGACAGGCGGAACACCTGCAACAAAAGCAAAGAATAAATACAATGCAAAGGCTTACGACCAATTCCTTGTAACGGTCCCTACAGGACAGAAAGCGGAGATTGACAGAGAAGCAAAGAAACAGGGTTATAAGAGCCGTAACGAATTTGTGGTAGCAGCAATCGAAGAGAAGAAAGCAAGGGGGTAAAATGGAAACAGAACAGAAATTAAATATAGATTATTATATAGAAATGTTTAAAAGTGACCCGAAAAAAGATATGAAGAAAGGAAAGATATTAAAAAAAGACGGATGCAAATGGTTCATATCGAATATTACAGTAAAAGGAGTGGGAAAAAGTAAAAGAGGAACAGTAACATTAAGCATTTATAAAAGTATGTCAGATATAAAGAGAATGAAAGGAGAAAATTTGATAAGAGAAATTGCATTTGAATTGTTTACAAAGGTGGAAAATTTGATGTATATAAATTATTATGCGGAAAATTTTGAAATATTTATACAGGGAAATATCATTTTACAAGACGATACAATACAGGATATACGAGATAGGATGATTCCGGCAATGTATAAATTAAGTGTGAACAAAATACCCGAAAGAAAATTTGAAAGAGCGGGAATAATTGCAATACAAAACGGAGAAATAAAAGAATGTATGTTAGAGTTAAACTAACACCTGCCACCGCCCATTATGTTATCACATACAGGTAGGAACTAATTTAAACGCACGAAGGTAAAAGGGTATGATTACAAAAATAAGACTGAAAGTTAAAGGACACGAAGAAAAAACATTTATGGCAGAGGTAGAGCAAACAAGGCAAGGATATAAATTTACAATGCCGGACGGTAGCGGAATAGAAATATATGGGAATCTTATTGAAAAACTAGAAATAGAGCAAGAAACATATACAGAAATACAACCAATCGGAGAAATACAGGCGATAAGATTAAATGCAGATGCACCAAGATATAAAGAATATAAATTATGATAAGACAGCAAAAAAGGGGTGCTGATATGGGAAATAAAACATTAGAACAAAAGAATACTAATAAAATTGGTGACTATTTTTGGCATGAAAATACATCAAAAACAGGCGGATTTAGTGCTAATTTAGTAGGAATGGAATATGCGTACAGTAAGTGTAGTTCACAATGTATTCAAAACGGAAAACAATGCCCTATATATAATACCTGTATACAAAGAAAGTAAGAAAAAGGCGGTAAGTCAAGAGAAATCAAGGCTTACCGCCTTTTGTGTCCGATTCGGTCACAATGTTGTACTAACTATAACGCACCTACCGGAAATCTTGATAGCAAGACCAGTGCAGATGTGTTAGGGCTTTTGAAGCATACCAGCGGAGAATTTAATCAGACCATTGTAATGATTACTCACAACAACGAGATCGCTCAACTCGCAGACCGCATTGTACGGATTGAAGATGGTAAAATTGTTGGCTAAAGGAGGTGGGAATTATGAATTATCCTTTTGAAAATGATACCAGTGCAGTAATTAAAAAATTAGCACGAAAAAGTGTGCGTTTTGATAAGAAGAAAAACTTATTTTGCCTTTCGGCAATTATTGTAGCCGTTGCTATGATAATGATGTCGTTGCTCACAGTGCAAAATATCATTTATCAAAATCAGAAAGAAATCGAAGGATTACATCAAGGGATTTTCTTTGACATTACGCAGGACAGTAAAGAAAAGTTGTTAGCAAACGAAGAAGTAAAAAGTGTAGGACTTTCCTGTAATATCAAAACAGTGAAAGAAAATTCTAAAGAACTGTCTCTGATTTATTATGATGATGACATGCTTAGTTTGATTCCTGCCTTTGACGGAAAATATCCAGAGAAAGCAAGTGAAATTGCTGTTACAGATGCCTTTTTTGCCAGTGAAAATAAGTCTCCGGAAATCAACGCCATAGTTCAGTTGAATCTGGATGGTACTTTGAAGAATTATACTATTGTTGGTATTTATCATGATAAAACTTCTACCGCTTATCCTGTTTTTGTTTCACTTGAAAAATGCCGGGAATTACGTGGAAATAACCTGCTTAATGGATATGTTTGGCTTGAAAATGCAGATACCCTTACAAAAGACGAAGCAACAGAAATATTATCTCAAATTTCAGAGGAGACTGGACTGAATAATTGGACAGTCAGCAGTTACTATGATTATGTAAATACAACTTTGTCCTTCAGTAATTATGCGGTATATGGTGTAGTTGCTGCCATTTTGTTTTTAGCTGCCGCACTTGTAATTTACAGCATTTTCTATATTTCGGTTGGACAAAAAGTTGCTGAGTTCGGACAGCTTCGGACAATAGGGGCAAGTAAAAAGCAAATTTATAAAATAGTTCTTAAACAGGGTTATATGCTTGCAGTTCCGGGGATTTTAATTGGTAGTATCATGGGAACGATCATCAGCTATTGTCTGCAATCAAAAGGCTGGTCAGTATTTGCATTTATTGTTTCTCTATGTGGCGCATGCCTTTTTGGAATACTGCTTGTTTATATTAGTGTTCGTAAACCAGCAAAAATTGCAGCGAATACTTCTCCAATTTCCGCCCTGAAAAATCCAGTGGGAATTGTAAATTACCGCACTCACAAAAGACATCGTATTACGCCTGTATATTTAGCGAAAATCAGCTTTTCCAGAAACAGAAAAAAATCTCTATTGACCATTTTATCATTGGGACTGTGCGGAGTTATATTTTTCCTTGCAGCAAGTTATCAGAGTTCTTTTAATGCCGAGAGTATGGCTCGTTATTGGGATATGAAGTACGGAGATTTCAAAATCAGCATTGATTTAGAAAACGAAAGTGAAAATTTGGATGCTCTCTTGCAGAAAGAATATTTTTCTGATTATGTAAAGCGTGTTGGAGATATAGAGGGAGTTAGCAATATATTTACTTATGCTACCGTACCAGTTGATTTCTCAACAGACAATGATATTTCAGATAGCACCTTGATGCTCGGCTATAATGAAAAGGATTTGGCGTCGCTAAATGCAGCGGTTTTGTCTGGAAATATTACTGATGATACAGAATTAGTTGTAAGTGATCCCGAACGTATTTATGATGTTTACCATTGGAAACCTCAAATTGGGGATACTGTGACCTTTAATTTCAAAAATCATAGTGGTAAAACAATAACAAAAGCATTCAAAATTGGTGCAATCACTTCCAGCAATGATGGAATGGGTGGCTATATTTTCAGAATGCCGGAAAATATGCTCAAAGAACTTGCAGGTTATGACTGTACATACGCAATCGAAATACAAGCAGAAGCTGAATATCAGGAGATAATCGAGCAAGAACTCAAATTACTCGTTTCTGACAATAGGGATGTTCGCTTACAAACCCTTCAAGATTTTATTGTAGAACACCAATCAGACAATCGTGCAGGTTTTACATTAGCTTATGCGATTGCAGCCATCTTGTGGATATTTGCGGTCATCAATCAAATCAATCTTACTGTGACAAATCTTTTATCACAGAAACAGGAAATGGGCACACTAAAATCTATTGGTATGACAAATAAGCAGTTGAAGCAAGCATTTATGATGGAAGGTCTTTTTACTACTTTGATTGCATTGCTTATAACTGCTGTTGTTGGAATCCCCGGCGGATATGCAATCGGTATATTTTTGAAAAATGCAGGCATGTCTACGGGATTTGTATTTCCGGTTGTTGCTTTTACTCTTTTTGCTGTTGCTATGTTTATGCTTGAAAGTTTGATGACAATATTGCTTATTCATTCATGGAAGAAGCAATCTGTTATTGCAATAATGCGAAATTGACGATAGAAAG
>ENA-OPDG01002061-OPDG01002061.1-human-gut-metagenome-genome-assembly--contig:-NODE-2061-length-12044-cov-4.744516_pt1 | contig 12044 bp, 9 predicted proteins | sample MGYA00241259_ERZ501498 | MGnify/ENA primary metagenome ERZ501498 (study PRJEB25962, sample SAMEA2042582) | human gut metagenome | biome: human gut; feature: human-associated habitat; material: faeces... | reverse complement strand
CACGATCTTCCAGTTATCCCCCTTCTCCAGCGTCAGCTTATACTGCATGACCTGCGTGATCTTCAGATCCTGGTCCAGGTATTTTACATAAACTTCTGCTTTCGTCTGATCACCTTCCATATAATAGGCTTTTCCTGCCAGTCCATCATATACATAATTCTTTCCGATCGCCGGAAGGACACTATCCTTTACATAATAGACGAGTTCCTTTGCCGATGCCTGGGGATACAGCTTGAAAAACGTATTCAAAAAATCTTCAATCTGTGTCTGAGTTTTTAAATCAATGCTCCCGTCTGTTTCCTTTTCTTCCGGTTCATAAGAAGATTTTCCCGGCAGCGCATATGCTGTCGGGTTTTTTACAACCAACATCTTTCCTTTTTCATCCCTGTGAACCGTTACCTGATACACATTACTCTGATCCGTGGTCTGCTCACCTTCCGATATCCGCTGCTTTACACAATACGTTACTTCGTACTCTGTATCCGTAAGATCCTTCACAGACCAGATATCTACGGATTCAACCTCTACTGCAGTCGGGCAGTCTGTCGTTATCATTCCATGATCCATAAGCTGCAGTGTTTCCGGAAGATACTTTTCCAGGGCTTTTTCTCTCTTACTGATCTCCCGGTCTGTATTTTCCCAGGCATGATATACACCTGCAAAATCCTTTACATAACTCTCCAGGGCATTTGTATCTTTTAATTTTTCCTCGATCACAGTTTCTTTTTCAACTGTGACCGTATCAACCGATGTGAAATTATTATAAATTCCTAAGATAATGCTGATTGCAAGTAAAATCCAGAATAACCGGATCCATCCCCTGTTAGGAGATACCTTTAAAACCGGCATTTCTTCTGCCTGGTCACTTCCTTTATATTCACCCCTTATCTTTTCTTTTGGTTTTAATTTCCTGATATGTACTTTCATCTTTTCCGGCAGTTTTGTATATATCTTTTTTAAAAACAGCCAGACCTTATTTTTTATTTTTTTGATCATTACTTTTATCTGTACTTTCTTTTCCTGTCCCATTTTGTTTTCTTTTTCCATTTCTTTTCCTTTCTGCCGTTGCGACATCGCATTTATGTTGACGGCATGCTGCCCCTTCCAATACATACAAAGTGTTCTTTCCAGAAATTCGTATTTAAGTCTGCAAAGCCGATCGGGTTACCGGCATGAAACATCCTTCCATTTCCGGCATAGATCCCAACGTGCGTGATGTAATTGTCTGTCTTATATGTTTTCGTGAAAAAGACCAGATCTCCCGGCTGCGCTTCCTCCAGCTCCAGATGCTGCACGGCTTCATACTGTTCCTGCGCTGTCCTCGGCAGTGACACTCCCGCCTGTCCAAAACACCATTGCGTTAACCCGGAGCAGTCAAAGGATGTCTGCGGACTTGAACCACCCCAGACATATTTCCATCCCTGATACTTATAAGCCTCCGCAAGAACTGCATTCGCCGTATCTGCCGGTAACGGCTCTGACTCCAGGTATTGTTTTACAAGATATACATAAAACATGTTTCCATAGTCATACCTCCAGCCACCATTCTGTGCGATTGCAACCGGATTATTATACTTTACTTTTCTGCTGCCGCATTTGCTGCTGGCAAAATCACACGACAACTGAAATGTATGAGCCTTTCCCCTGACTGATGTATAATCAATATATCCGGCTCCATAATTGTATGCCTGGATCACTGCATCAAGATCGCAACCTAACGTGTCCGCTTTCTGCAGCAACATGGCAAAATACGCAACTGCAGCTTTGATGGATTCCGAAGGAGTTTTCTCTTCCTCTGTCAGTCCACTGTTTCCAAGTGACTGCATCGGATCATTTCCTTCCCCTCCAGTCTCCACCATCATGATGGCAAGCAAATACTTTTCATACTCATGTATGTTGTATTCCGCTGCCGTATCCCCGACAAAGGCTGCATATTCCCTTACTTTGTCAGATAACCCAAGACCGGACGCATGTACCGGATCCCCATCTTCGCTTTCATCTGACACTCCAATAAGCATCACGCCACAAATAAACAACAGAAAAACAGGAAATAAAATACATAAAGCGCATATGATCCACTTTACACGTTTCATCTTTACTTCCTCCTGTCTGTTCTCCGATCAGCACTTCCTGTCTTCCTCTGCTCTGCTAACACATCGTTTCTCAGATCCTTTGCATTTCTACTGGATCTTATTACGGTTTTTCCCGGTACAGACTCCGGCTTTGCTTCCCTTAGATCCTGTCCGGCATTTTTCTCCTGCAGTCCTTTGTTTCCCGCTCTCTGCTGTTCTAATCCTTTCATAAATTTTTCCTGATCCGTACTGTTTAACATCGTTCCATAAGTTCCAAGCTCTTTTCTCACGTCCTTATCTGAATACGGAAGACGGGTTATGCTCTGTTTGTAACGGATCTCCTCTAACGGTGTTCCTATTCGTTCCGTCTTCTGATCATTCTTTCTGATCCGTTCTTCACTTCTTGCCATGTTCTGTAATTTTTCATCGGATGCCTTTCGCATCTGTCCTCTGCTGTCAATAAAACTCTTTCCAGCCTTCGCACTGCGGTTTAAACCATCCACACCACGGTATTTATCCAGTTCTTTTCCATTTACCGGAATCCGTTGGTGGATGTTAATTCCATCATAACGTTTTAGCGCAGTTTCATTTCTTCGCTTCGCAAGATACATTTCACGGCGTTTCCTTCCTGCATCTGTCTGAATCCGGTTTCGTTCCTGCAGACGTCCCGTTTCTCTCCTGTTCCGTTCTCCAGCTATGCTCTCTTTAAAGTCTTTTACGTTCCGATCTATTGCTTTCCGATGCAATCCTGCCTGATATTTTATTTCAGTCGGTGTATTCTTTACATTTTCCTTTACCAGGCTCATGCGGTCTTTTAAGCGTTTTCCGGAATCCATAACCATACCGACACGTTTTCCGGCTTTTGTACCTGCAGACTGTGTTTTACTGCCGTAAGATACTGTCGTTCTTTCATTTTCAGACGCTCCATTGTTTTCCGTCCCATTCACATTTTCATTTGCCCGGACTGGTTCTCTTACAGGCTTACTGCCACTATTATTTGTATGTGATGATGCCCTCTGTGAATTGCTTTCACCTGAAGGCGCCGGTTCATTTCCAGAACTGCTTCCAGCATTTCCACCTGTACCGCCGCCAGTTCCATTTCCTGCACTTCTGCTTACTGCAGCACGTCTGCCGCCAGAATAATACCTTCGTCCAAACAATTTTCTCATAACCATATATCTTCCCATGCTCTTTAAGAAACGACCACGCTTATTGCTGCCGCCATCTCCTAACGCAACCATAGATAAAATTTCATCCATCTTTAAATACGTTCCAACAAAAACAACGATCTGTAAAAATGCAACCATTAAAAACGGATAATCTCCTGACATGGAATAGATCATTGCAGATAGAGAAAACGCAATCGTAATGAGAAGTGTTAATCCTGCGCGCATTAAAATCGTATTGAACAGTTTTAACACCGCCTTTTTCAACAATCCGTTATAAGTCGGCAGCATGGATAAAATAAAATTCAGCGGCAGATACAACGCAAATATGATAAACAAAAGCTGGGTAAATATAACCAGCCCACACATTATGACCACAAAAATACTGATGATCAGATTCAAAAAACCTATTAAAATAACTGTTCCAAATCTGCCTGCTACATTCGTCACAGTCATATTTACATTTTTATAAGTTTCAATATCTGTCTTTACTGCAGTCTGACGGTCTTCTCCGAAATTCGTTACAGGACTGACAGATAAAATTGATTTAATACGATCTCCATCAACTCCCGCTGCAATACGCTCTGATTCGATTGCAGTTTCATCCGTCGTACCAAACTGCAAAAGCAGCCATGGTTTATAGACCTGAATTGCAAACAGGTTATTCCGGATCTTGTCTGTTGCTTTTACTCCCATCTCATCATTTCCCGGCATGACAAGTTTTGCCCCAAGCTCCAGGACACCATTGCTTAAATCCGCGGAAAAATCATTGATATTTTTAATGTACTGCGGCGCATAAGCAATAAACGCGGCAGTTAAAAGAAAGATCACAAGCATATTTACCGCTGCGCTGACTGCCTCTGTGGTTTTTCTTTTGATCAGCCCGGCATATGCCATGTAGCCGCCCACGATCAATACGATAAACAGTAACAGCCAGGTATAAAAACCATCCGCATTGAATTTCTTCGATCCGGTATTCATGCCCGCCAGGATCTGAATGTTCTTTCCGATGTCGTCTGCCATATCACCGATAAAATCAAGCGAATACGTCTGCTGCACAATATATCCCGTTCCGCTGCTCAGCAATACACTGATCAGCCAGATTCCGTCACTGATTCCATAAAAAACGGATGAAATCTTATTATCTATCCTGTCCATCCAATTCCAGGGAAGCCAGTCCCAGGAAGTGTCCACATAGAAATCGATCTGATAATTATCCCATCGGTACTGACTATACAGATTTCCAGCATCGATCGTTTCATCTACCAGTCCGGAAGCCGCAGCTACCTCCATATTGGCAGCCGATAAAAATAATCCTGTCAGAAGCATGCATACAAGAAATGCTGACAGGATCTGTTTGCGCGGCTTTTGCAGTCTTTTTGTTTTCATTCCCCATTTCTTTCTCATGAAACTTCCTCCCTTCTTGGAGGTCTGGTATCAAATGCGTCAAATACATGTTGTAACAATATCTGTGTATGTACTTTTCCAACACGACCGTAAATGTCCTGCATCAGACATTCCCCAGTTTCTAATGCCATGATCGCATTCTGGTTTTCTTCATCATCCGGATCCAGCCCAAAGAATCTTAATGTATTCCGGATCTCCGTCTTATCTGTGGAATGAAAAGCGAACTTCAAACCGATATTGTTTTTGATTTTTTCGTCCAGAAGATCGGAAGAACTCTGCGTGATAAAAAATACACCGGACTGCATGGAACGTCCGGCACGTACAAGTTTATTCGATAAAGCTGCTCCCTGTGCTACCTGCAGGAGACTCCATGCCTCATCTAAAGCAACGATTTTATAAATTTTCCTGTCTGAATAAATAAAATCCAATGCAAAAGTTCCGATCGTGATCATAACCGCAATACTTAAATATTCGATACTGGTATATTCCTCCACATTTTTTTCAGAATCCGGCAGCATCAGATCCTGCACCTGCAAAATGTTTAAAGCCTTATCTGCACTGATCTTACGCGTCACTTTTCCATCTGAAAACAGCAATCCCGCAAAATCATAATCGGTAAACGCTGCTATGTGGCTTGCAAGCAGATGCGCTTCTTCATCCTTCATTGCATTTAATTCATCGATCACATATAAAAGTCCGCTATCCGATCTTTTTGTAACTGCCTTTACCGCATCACGTAAAAGCGGGAAACGTTTTCCATCTTTAATACTGACACCAGTCAAAAATGTCAGGATATCCATTGCCAGGCTGTCTGCATCTTTCTTATTCTGCATGATCACATACGGATCAAGCATTCCTTTATTGCTCTCATCACTGGTCAGGTTGATAATGTTAATTTCATCCGAAAGTTCCGGAAGCATTTCTTTCCATTTCCCGCGTTCCGACTTCGGATCAAGGATCAGCGCCCTTGCACCGTGTAAAACTTCCTGGTAAATAATGTTATTTGCAAACATTGATTTACCACCGCCAAGCGTTCCGGTAAATGCCACAGCAAGGGCATTTGTAACACTGCCGGCTACGTTCTGACAGGCAAGAGACGGGTCTATGTAGATATTATTTCCAGTCTCCGTGTCATACCCGATGTAACTTCCATCCGGATCACCCAGGATGCGCGCTGCACCGAATCCAAGTCCCGCCAGGAAATCTGCTTTCACATACTGGATATAATCATTTTCATATCTTGATCCAGAAGGAATAAATTCTTCATGGAATCCGATCATATCACCAAACGGGCGTACCAGTTTAATGTTAAAATCATTCTCGTAATAATCCCTGACCTCCGCGATACGACGTTCCAGCTCCTCTTCGCTTTCTGCAGCAATCCGGACAACGTAGCTTAATTTGTACATGGATTCTTTTGTTCTGCCTAAGTCCTTTTCCAGCTCGTCCACATCCACCAGTGCCTCTACCACGGAATTATCCGTATCGGCACCAGCCTCATACGCATGCTCATCTAAGTCATTTAATTCCTTTTTCTTATTTCTGACCGTCGTCAATGCGCTTCTGTTCGGCATGATTTCAACGTTCATACTGACGTCTACCGGAAAACGGAAACGCTCCTGCTCATAATAAAAGATCTCCGACGATGGAAACTCCAGTTCCCCGATTAAAGCATTGATTGTCAGGTATGCAACATAGCTTTCCCCCTCTTCCCTTATCATCCGGATATGTTTCTGATGCTCCTGCAGCACACAGCGCGTCAGGCGGAGAATGTCGTACTTGCGGACTAACGTTTTTTTCTCCAGCTTTTCTTTTGGAAATGAATACTCATATTTATAATACGGCGTTTTCTGTTGTCCATAGATATACTCTACAATGTAGCCAATGTCTTTCTTTTCCAGGCGTTTTAAGGAAAACTTCCCTTTTACACGCTGTCTTAAAAAGTCTTCCAGTTTTGCATACCGCTCGATCTCTGCACTGTTTATGCTGACAAAATCACCCATCAGGTTATGGTTGACACTGTTTATAAAGTCTGTAAATACGGCTAAAATATCTTCCTTGACCTTCTTTACACTAACTTCCTCTTCTCCCTTGATCAGCTTAAAACCTAAAAAGAAACGGTAGGTAACTTCATTTTCTATTCCACCCATAGAAGTGATCAGCCCTTCTGTCTGGATGTCGATCACTTTTTCTGCTGTTTCTTTAAGATCCCCCTTTAAGTGTCTCTTGCAGCGTTCCTGCCTGTCCCTTACGGATGTTTCAGATGCAATGCAGAGCGCATGCATCTTGCCTTCCCTGTTTACCGTCATGATCTGACGGAACCGTTCATGTACTGCCATCTTTTCATCCGGAGATAAAAAAGCATAGTTGTACGGGATCAGTTCATAATACGCCCACCATTCTCCCTGCTGGTTTAAGATCATATTGTTTTCGATGTACTTAATCGGGAACATATATATCCCTCCTCACTGCGGTAATATATTCATTTACCGTCTTTTTACGATACACCACACGTTTTCCTGCATAAGTCTCTTTTGGGCGTATCAGATAATTAAACGCCGCGCATAAGAATCGGTACGGATTTTTGCCGTCAAAACTCTTTTTTGACATCAGATATGCGTTTCCTACGCATATCGCTGCCCATACAACGAAACTTTTTATATACACGAATGGCGGCAGGTTGTGAATCATAAGACATACAACTGCCGTTCCGGTAAAATACCCGATCTGTGTTATCGTCGCCGGAAACGGCAGATTAACATCCCCGACCGCATGTATCACTTTTTCAACATTCCAGATGCTTGTATATGACTTTACCTGTTTCATTTCTTCCCTTTCTTTCCTTTCTGCCTGTCCGGCGGTTTTCTTCATCCTTTTTCATTTAGCTAAGGCACAGGGCAGCCCGCCCCGCACCTTATTTTTATCAGAGATTATTTTCCTCCATCTTCTACATCATCTGCAGCACCGCCCTCGATGATCGTGCCATTATAGATCTTTAACATCGTGTCTTTTGTCCCAGAGGGATTAAAGACAAAACCAACCGCTATGACCGCGATAATTGCAAAAACAATCAGCTCCGCAATCTTGTGTTTAAATAAAAGCACAAGACCAACGATAATAATCCCTCCTAAAACCAGAGGCTGTATATTCGTCATGAGCCACGTATAAATTCCCTGTCCAAAATTCATCTTTCTCTTTCCTTTCCGCGCATTTTGCGCATAAAAAAAGACAGCTTCTGCCGTCTGTTTACTGTTACATTTTTTCTTTTTTCTTTTTATTTCTTCTTTATGGCGCATGTTCCATAACACATCCAGCTTTGCGCTTTAAAAATTGCGACGCCGCAATTTCAGGATTCCATATATTCCTCTTTAAGATCATCAATCCATTTTCTTCCTTTCTGCCTTGCTGTGACAACATCGTCCAGTGCCGCCTGCTGTTGTTTTAAGATCTTTTTATGATGCGGGGACAGATTGGCTTCCTCGATCATATCCTTCGCCAGGCGCGTGCCTCTGAGATCATCCAGCTTCTGTACCATTTTAAGGGACGGTGCGACCTGTCTTGTAAGCCAGAGGAGTGTCCGGTCAAGTGTGTACTCTTCTGGTTTTGTTGTCAGCTTAATGCTCCGGTACTGTCCGTTTAAAAACCACACCCAGCGCTCATTTAGCGGCCAGTTTCTGCGCTCCTGCTCCGGATCTGCATCTACAAACCTTACATAATGATTGATGATAGAATAGGCAGTACAGGCTACATCTTCCATCTCCAAAAGATCATCCACCGCTGCCTCCGCACGCTCATCTTTTAACCGTATTTCAAAACGGTTTTTCGTTTCCGCCTCATCCAGCGGCGTGCCGTTTTTTACATACTGTTCATAGTCCTTTTCATAAATACAGAAGTAAATTTCACTTTTTAAAGATCCCAGGTACAATGTATTTCCCATGCTTGCCGCATCTTCTTCCCGGTTCCTTATCAGCTCCCCGGACTGGTAATCCTTAAAACTGTGAAAAATCGTGATGCATTCATCCCGACGGCATTTTTCTGCAAGTTCCGGGATATTTAAAATCCCAGCACGGTCGTTGATCGCAATATCAATCCGCTTAAATACCGCCCCCATTTCTCTTGCCGTCCGGAAGAAATCATACCAGGTACGTTTCTGCACCTTAAGAAACGCTTCGAACTGTCTGCACCCCTTGCCCTTTAGTTCAAGCAGGATCCCTTTTTCATGTTCCGGCGATACCATGACTGTGATATCTCCGTAGATATACTGGCGTCCGTAACCGTAAAAGCTGTGCGCTTCCTCGATCATGTACTGCATCCGGATGTTCATGACATCCTCGATCACGCGTCTTTCATCTGTGGTTGCGAAACGGATCCGGACATAGTCAAATAAAATTTCCATTTCTTTATCCGGATTAAATATCTCAAGGACCATTTCCAAATGTTCTAACAGCTTTTTTGTTGCCCGCTTCTTTCCAATCAGCAGCATACCGTAATACCCCCTGCTGATTCCTGCTGTTTCAACATATTCATTTTGTGATACGCCGTAGCTTTTTCGTCTGGCTTCCAGGTTCGTAATCCATTCCACCGGATCAAATGCAATGGAATCTTCATTTTCTTCTATATACTCGTCTGTCATCTCTCCTGCTTCTTTAATATTCCATACATCATCCGCTGATTTAAAACCTTCCTCCAGATCTTCTGTCTGCATTCTATAGCCGCTTTCTTTTTCTTTCCGGTATTCCTGAAGCACGTTTTGCAGCTGGTCAGCCAGTTTGTCACTGACCGGCTTTTTCCCGTGCACCAGCATGTTATAATAGCCTCTTGAAAAACCAATGCGTTTTGCAAGTTCTACCTGGGATAATCCCAGTTCTTTGCGTTTTTTCTCAATCTCTTTTAACATCTCCCGGTTCTTTTCCACATCTGCCACCATCCCATTTTATAATTCCGTTCTGCAGCTTCCGGGGAATATCCTCATAGATCTGCATTTCATTACGTCTTGCCTGCATAAACTCAAGCACTGCACCACGGCTCTCCCTCCAGCCCGGCATCATGTACACCCCGGTACAGATCGACAGCAGCGTCAATGATACTTTTATATATTCCTCCCACGTCGCATCTTCCGGCAGCATTGCATTGACTTTCGCCGGATTGATCACGGAATATCCATTTTCTATTAATTCCTTTTCTGCTTTCTCAAAACGTTCCATATAATCCGATGTTCCGGTAATCGGTCCGCTGATATAAATATGTTCCGTCTGTTTTTTGTTCGCTTTTTCTTCTATTACCTTTTCTTCATTCCTCTCCGGCAGTTTCGCTGCCGTTTTCATACATTCGATCACACGCTTCTCCTTCCTGCTGTCTTTTCTCATAGATCCGCGACAGCTCTGCAAAAAAATCATATCCCGGATCTACATATGGAGCGTAAAACTCTGTTACAACACCGTTTCCGGTGTTTACATAGCCACGTCCGGCAATATCTTTTTCTTTAAATTGTTTATCAATACTGCCAAACATCATGGTGTACCCGCTTGCAGACATACTACCCAGCGCAACACGGAAACCGAACTGATCGCGGACACCATCTCCGAGATATTTTGCATCCGGACGCTGACACGCAAGAATAATAAAATATCCTGCCTGTCTGCCCTTCATGATAATAATCCGGATCAGCTTCATAACCTCTTCCCATTCTTTTTTTGCAAGAGTGTCCATAAAAGCCACATACTCATCAAAGATCAGAAAATGCGGCGTCAAACCGACTTTCGCATAATTCGCACCCATCCGGAAATCCGGATGTTCCTGCATTTCATCATAACGCGCTTCCATTCCTTCATAAAAAGTTTCCACACATTCCATTATGCTTTCTGTACTGTAATGCACATCCGGCATGATCCTGGATAAGAAAGATAAATCTGCTTTCTTCGGATCACAGATATGCAGCACTGCACCTGATTCTAACAATGCTTTTATCACGATCAGAAGAAAGATCGTTTTTCCACTTCCTGTATCACCTGAAATCAACATGTGCGGCAATTTATCATATTTCCATGAGATATGCTGCATCAGATTCAGTTCTCCATTTTCTGCTTTTACATCCTGAATACCGATCCGGCTCTTTTCCACTCCTGTTAAAAATTCATATCTGACCCAGATATCCTTTGTATCTTTTTTTACCAGTTCACAATTTAATCCGGTTTCCAACTTCTCTTCCAGATGAAGTAATTTATCCTGGTATTTTCCCATGGTGATCTTAACTGTCACATAAATATGCCTGTTTTTCCTTCTGTAATAAAGCGCCGGAAAATAGGTGATCCGTTCCATTCTGCCGCCTGATCTATAACGCTGCAACGGCTCTGTCTCAAACCATCGGTTTTCCAGCAGCATCCGCGACATTGCCTGACGGTTTCGGATATCCACCATGCTGCCGCTTTTCCATTTATAAAACAGATCCAGCAGACACAAAACTGTGATCAGGAAAAGAAGGAATATCCTAAACAGGATATTCCTCTCTGTCATCCAGATCGTAAATACTGATAATGCTGCAACGGTCAGGGCAAAAAAAATGACAGACCTTAAAATCAGCCTGTCATCATAACGCCCGATGCGTTTTCCTTTCCAGATTGGAAATCTGTTCATCTATTCCACTCTCCCATCCGGTTATTTATTTTTTATTTCCTCCATCTTTCGCATCCGTTCCGGTCTTATCTGCTGTCTTATCAGATGGTTTGTTCTGATCTGCTGTTTTCGGCGCATCTGCTCCGGCAGCTTTTGTCTGATCAGCAGGCTTTCCTGCAGCATCTGCCAATACAATATCCTCCGCATTGATGTACCAGTCTGCCGTTGCCCTTCCTCCGAACGTCGCATCCGCTCTTGCACTTACTACCGGATTTACAAGCGTTACCGTTGCATTGTATGGGAACGCTTTTTCTCCGGCTTCCGGTGGAATACTGACTGTGATCGTGTGCCCCTGGCGCTGACATTTCAGGTCATATGTACGTTTTGTAACCTCATCGGTCACATTCCCTTCTTCGTCCTGTGCGTAGTTCTCTCTGCGCAATGCCGCAAACTTTAATTCTCCTAATGTTTTCTCTGTATCAACAACTAATCCCTCTGGAAATCTCATATTTTATTCCTCCATCTTTCTATTTTTTCTTTATTTTTTTTCTTTTTGAATCATTCTCTTTTATTTCATTTGCTGTGCTGCACATAATTCCCTTTACCGGATCACTGCTTTACTCCCGCATCTTCCAGCTCATCCACAGAAATGATATCATCCGCATAAATTTTATAATTCACATAACCCTTGTTATTGATCGCGTACCCTTCAATTTCCACACGGGGATTTACCAGCACTACCGGTTCCTCATATTCAAAATGCTTTACCCCTGCCTTTCCAGGAATG
>ENA-OPDG01002054-OPDG01002054.1-human-gut-metagenome-genome-assembly--contig:-NODE-2054-length-12083-cov-4.193299_pt1 | contig 12083 bp, 10 predicted proteins | sample MGYA00241259_ERZ501498 | MGnify/ENA primary metagenome ERZ501498 (study PRJEB25962, sample SAMEA2042582) | human gut metagenome | biome: human gut; feature: human-associated habitat; material: faeces... | reverse complement strand
CGCCGATGGCGCGGCCGAAGATCGCCATGCCCCAGACGAGCATATAGATGTATTCGCCGTTTTCAAAGGTCGATTTGAAATACGGCAGCGTGATGACGCTCGACGCGCCGTTGGCAAGCGAGCTGACCGCAAAGTAGATCGCAACGCAGAGAAGACCCTTCTCGCTCAGAAGATAGCGGAAGCCCTCCTTGATGTCGCGCAGCAGGCGGCGGCCCGAGGAGTGCTGCTCTTCGAGCGCGAGCGCGGCGCGCTGTTTTTCGATGTAGTGCTCTTCGGCGCGGATCTGCGTCTCGGCCGAGGCAGCGAGGAAGAAGCACAGCGCATTGATGCCGAGCAGCGGCGCAATGCCGAAGAGATTGTAAAAATACGTCGCGATCGGAATGATGAGCGCCGAGAGCGTCTCGAGAACGCTTGCGATGGAATACGCCTTGGAGTAGTTCCCCTCGGAGATCAGCAGGGGATAGAAGCTGTCGTAGGCGACAAAGTAGATGCTGTTGATCGAGCCGATGATGAAGCAGAACACCGCAAGCACCGGAAAGCTGAACCAGCCCCGGCCCAGAATGAGCGCGGAAACGGCATAAACGCCGGAGGAGATGAAGTCCAGCGTGTAAATGGTCTTTTTGCGGGAAAAGCGGTCGAGGATCGCGCCCGAGAAGATCGGCATAACGACCTGCGGCAGCGTGAAGGTCGCGACGTAGATGGCGTAGAGCAGGTTCGAGCCGGTGTAGTCCAGCACAAGAAGGCTCAGGGCAAAGCCGGACATCGAGTTGCCCAGCATCGAAATCACGCTGCCAAGCGTGATGATGGTAAAATCCCGCGTCCAGAGCTTGGCCTTCGGCTGCGGCGCGGGCGAGAGAACGTGGTTCATAAAAATGGTATCCTCCTTTGAATGAGAGGTGCAAACAAAACCGGATCGCGCGATCGCGCTCCGGAAAAACGCAGGAAAGCCGATGCGCTTTGCGTTCAGTACGGACGGAGTGTATGCTGATTATACGTCGTGCACGGGAAATAAGCAACAAAAAAACGGCGGCCGCCGGAAAACAGAAGAAAGCAATATTTTTTGCGCAGGAGCTGCAAAGTGCCGCCTTGCGGTCGAAAGCGCGGTGTGGTATACTCATAAAATCAGATTACAAATGCGGAGGAAAACACTATGAGCGGTATGCCGGCAAAGGAATTGCTGCACTTCATTAAAAATAGCCCCACCTGCTATCATGTGACCGAGAACATTCGGCAGAAACTTCTTTCGGAGGGCTACCATGAGCTTTCCGAGCGCGAGAAGTGGAACGTGAAGCCGGGCGGAAAGTATTTTGTCTGCCGCAACGGCTCGAGCACCATCGCCTTCCGCGTGCCGGAGATGATCGACGGCGGCTTCGCCATGGCTGCGGCGCACTCCGACTCGCCGACGTTCCGCCTGAAAGAGCATCCCGACCGCCGCAGCGCGCATTATGTCCAGCTCTCCACCGAAAAATACGGCGGTATGCTGATGTCGACGTGGTTCGACCGTCCGCTCTCCGTCGCGGGCAGGATTTTTGTGCGTGAAAACGGCGGGATCGCGGAAAAGCTCGTGAATGTCGACCGCGATCTTCTTGTGATCCCCAATGTTGCTATCCACATGAACCGCACGGTGAACGACGGCATGAAGTACATGGCGAATGTCGATACGCTGCCGCTGCTCGGCGGGAAGGAAAGCGGCGGTATCCTGCCCATCGTTGCCAAGGCTGCAGGCGTTGCAGAGAGCGACATTCTCGGCAGCGACCTCTTCCTCTACTGCCGCGGCGAAGGGACGCTGCTCGGCGAGAACGAGGAATATATCCTCTCGCCCAAGCTCGACGATCTGGAGTGCGCCTGCGGCTGCCTTTCCGGCTTCCTTGCGGCAAAGGAGAGCGGGAACATCGCTGTCTGCTGCATTTTCGATAATGAAGAGGTCGGCTCTTCGACCAAGCAGGGCGCGGGTTCTACCTTCCTGCGCGATACGCTGCGCCGCATCGCTCTTTGCCTTGGCAAGGACGAGCAGGACTTCCAGATGATGCTCGCGCGCAGCTTCCTCGTCTCGGCGGACAATGCGCACGCCCAGCACCCCAACCACGGCGAATACGCCGATCCCGACAACTGCCCCTACATGAACGAGGGCGTCGTCATCAAGTTCAACGCCAACCAGCGCTATGCGACCGACGGCCGCTCCTGCGCTGTTTTCCGCAGCGTGTGCGAGCGCGCGGGTGTTCCCGTGCAGGTTATGTCCAACCGCTCCGACCTGCCCGGCGGCTCAACGCTCGGCTCCATCTCCGATACGCTCGTGCCGGTGAGCACCGTGGACATCGGTCTGCCCCAGCTCGCGATGCACTCAAGCTGGGAGACGGCGGGCGTGCAGGATTATGAATTCCTCGTGCGCGTGATGACGGAGTATTACGGCGGCGCGCTGTAAGGCATTTCGCACCGCTGCATAGACAAAGCGGCAAACGCATGATAAAATAACTTGTTTTTCATACAGAATTCGCCTTCAAGAACAGAAAGGAAGAAGATAACAATGGACGTTAAGGAAATTCTCAAGCACGTAGACCACACCCTCCTCAAACAGACGGCAACGTGGGAGGAGATCAAGGAGATCTGCGACGACGGCATCAAATACGGCTGCGCGAGCGTCTGCATCCCGCAGACCTATGTGAATCACGCCGCGCACTACGTCGCCGAGCAGCAGCACTATGGCTTCGGCCAGCTGCCCATCTGCACGGTCATCGGCTTCCCCAACGGCTACACGCCCAGCGGCATCAAGTGCATGGAGGCCGAGTCCGCCGTCGCCGACGGCGCGACCGAGATCGACATGGTCATCAACCTTGGCTGGGTCAAGGAGGGTCAGTACGACAAGATCCTCCAGGAGATCAACTCCGTGAAGATCTCCTGCCACGGCAACATTCTCAAGGTCATCATCGAGACCTGCCTTCTCACCGAAGAGGAGAAGATCAAGCTCTGCGAGGTCGTCTCTGCCTCTCACGCAGACTACATCAAGACCTCCACGGGCTTTGCCGGCGGCGGTGCGACCCGCGAGGACGTTGCCCTCATGGTGAAGCATATGACGAACGGCAAGAAGGTCAAGGCCGCCGGCGGCATTGGCAGCTTGCAGGATGCAGAGGACTTCCTGAACCTCGGCGCCGACCGTCTCGGCACCTCCCGCATCGTCAAGGCGGTGAAGGAACTCGAGGCCAAGGGCCAATTCTGAGAAAGAGGAGGGCTATTTTATGCCGACTCCGCACAACAGCGCCGTAAAAGGCGATTTTGCCAAAACCGTCCTGATGCCAGGCGACCCGCTGCGCGCGAAATTCATTGCCGAAACGTTCCTTGAAAATCCGAGGCTCGTCAACAACGTCCGCGGTGTGCAGGGCTACACGGGAAGCTACAAGGGCGTGTCCGTCAGCGTGATGGCCAGCGGCATGGGCATGCCGTCCATCGGTATCTATTCCTATGAGCTGTTTACGCAGTACGATGTGGATAACATCATCCGCGTCGGCTCGGCGGGCGCGATCCAGAAAGAGCTGACGCTCGGCGATGTGGTCGCGGGTATGGGCGCCTGCACCAACTCAAATTACGCCGCGCAGTACGGTCTCGGCGGTACATTCGCGCCCATCGCGGACTTTGCGCTGCTCTCCGCTGCCGTGCAGTCGGCAAAGGAGCTTGGCGTCAATATGCCCGTCGGCAACCTCTATTCGTCCGACACGTTCTACGACGCCTCCGCCTCGTCCCTCAAGTGGGCGGAGATGGGCGTGCTCGCCATCGAGATGGAGGCTGCCGCCCTCTACTGCAACGCCGCCTATACGAAAAAGAGAGGCCTTTCCATCTGCTCCATTTCGGACAACATCGTCACCGGCGAGGAGCTTTCGCCCGAGCAGCGGCAGACAAGCTTCACCGCCATGATGAAGATCGCGCTCGAAACGGCCGTGAAGATGGCGGCGCTCTAAATCTGCGAAATAAGGAGATGTCATGCCATGCGTGTGATCGATATTGAAAACATTGTGACCAACATGCGGGACGATACCCGCTTTGTTCTGCGCTGCGAGGAGGTCTTCCACGATAAGATCAGCTCCGCCGCAGCGAGCATTTTGATGAACAAGAGCCAGAAGCCTATCGTCTGCCTGACGGGTCCGAGCGGCTCGGGCAAGACGACGACGGCCATGCGCCTGCGCGAATACCTTGAAAATCTCGGCGTGAAGGTGTGCATGCTCAGCATGGACAATTTCTTCCTGCCACTCGATCAGCGCCCGCCCGAGGCGAGCGACTGGGAGTCGCCCTACTGTGTGAACCGCCAGTGGCTCATCGACGATATCCACCGCCTGATGGACGGCGAGCTCGTCAAGCTGCCGGTCTACAACTTCAAGGATGGCATCGTCGGCGGCTACAAGCCCATGCAGGGCGATAAGGACGCCATCATCATCGCCGAGGGGATCCACATGCTCAATCCGCTCATCTTCGATGAGCTCAAGAACGAGGCTACGGGCGTTTACGTTGCCCCGCGCACGCGCATCATCACCGAGAAGGATCGCATCGTCCGCCCCGAGCAGCTGCGCGTGGCGCGCCGCATGATCCGCGACTATCAGGGCCGCGGACATTCCCTGCGCCAGACGGTCGAGCGCGCCGAGAGCGTCGATCGCGGCGAGCAGAACTACATCATGCCCAATAAGCCCAACGCGAGCATTCACATTGACACGTTCCACGACTACGAGCCGTGCATCCTCGCGCGTTACCTCAAGGACATTCCGGAGTTCTACAGCCAGCTGGACGACGCCTTCATCGCCGAGCACGGGCTGAGCGACCTCTTCGACGTTGTCAACTCCGTGCCGCCGCTCAGAACCGACTATGTGCCGCGCGACTCCATCGTGCGCGAGTTTGTCGGCGGCAGCTGCTTTGAGTACTAAATGGTCGAAAACTGACAACAAAGAGTAATTGAAAATAATAATTATCCGGAACGGAATCGAAATTTGCCCTGCTTGGGCGAAAAAAGGGGGAAGGAAGCATGCATTCTGACGAGCGGCGAAAAGCCATTGCCGATGTGCTGCGCGCGTCGGACGTGCCCATCAGCGCCTCCGCGCTGGCGGAGAAATTCTCCGTTTCCCGGCAGATCATCGTGGGTGACATCGCGCTTCTGCGTTCCTCCGGCGAGGAGATCCTTGCGACCCCGCGCGGCTACGTGACACCGAAGGAGGCGCGCGGCCTTCTCCGCCGGATCGCGGTGAAGCACACGCCGCAGCAGATGGAAGCTGAGCTCAACACCATCGTCGACAACGGCTGCACGGTGATCGACGTGATCGTCGATCACCCGATCTACGGGCAGCTCACCGGCCCGCTGCAAATTGCCAGCCGCTACGAGGTCGGGCAGTTCATTGAGCGGTGCAGGAATGCAGAGCCGCTCTCCCGCCTGACCGACGGCATCCACCTGCATACGCTCCTCTGTCCCGACGAGGCGGCCTTCGAGCGCACGAAGGATGCGCTGCGCGCGCTTGGGCTTTTATTGGAGGAAAGCGGAAATTAAGGGTTGACAATCCTGCGACAAGCGATTATAGTGTCATGGACACGTGTCAAGACACGTCGTCCGTGACACTATTTTTTAGGTTGTGAGGATAACATGGAAACGATAAAAGCATTTTGCAAACGCAAAAATATTGAAGTTTCGGCCAAGCGCTACGGCATCGACGCGCTCGGCGCGATGGCACAGGGCCTTTTCTGCTCGCTGCTGATCGGCACGATCATCAAGACGCTCGGCGCACAGCTCGGCGTTCCGTTTTTGACGGATATCGGCACTTATGCAATGTCCGTCTCCGGTCCTGCGATGGCCGTCGCCATCGGCTACGCGCTCAAGGCTGACCCGATGGTGCTCTTTTCCCTCGCGGCGGTGGGCTATGCGGCGAACGCCGAGGGCGGCGCGGGCGGCCCGCTTGCCGTTCTCATCATCGCCGTCGTCGCCGCCGAGTGCGGCAAGGCCGTGAGCAAGGAGACGAAGATCGACATTCTCGTTACGCCCGCTGTAACAATCTTAGTCGGCGTGGCGCTCGCCAAGTGGATCGCGCCGCCCATCGGCACGGCCGCTTCCGCCTTCGGCATCGTCATCGACAACGCGACCAAGCTCCAGCCGTTCTGGATGGGCATTGCCGTTTCCGTGCTCGTGGGCATCGCGCTCACGCTGCCCATCTCGTCTGCCGCCATCTGCTCGGTGCTGGGTCTTACGGGTCTTGCCGGCGGCGCGGCGGTCGCGGGCTGCTGCGCACAGATGGTCGGCTTCGCCGTGATGAGCTTTAAGGAAAACCGCTGGGGCGGCCTTGTCTCTCAGGGCCTCGGCACGTCGATGCTCCAGATGCCGAACATTGTCAGAAATCCCCGCGTCTGGATCGCGCCGACGCTCGCATCCGCCATCACCGGCCCCATCGCAACGTGCGTGTTCCGCCTTGAGATGAACGGTGCGCCGATCAATTCCGGCATGGGGACCTGCGGCCTGTGCGGCCTCATCGGCGTGTGGACGGGCTGGGTCTCCCCGAGCGAGGAGGCCATCGCCAAGGGCGCGGCGGCCATGAGCCCCACGGGCTTTGACTGGCTGGGCCTCATCCTCGTCGCCATCGTGCTGCCCGCGATCCTTGCGCCGGCCATCAACACGGTCTGCCGCCGTCTCGGCTGGGTCAAGGACGGCGACCTGAAGCTCGACTGAGAAAATAACGTGTAAAAAGTGTGGACTTTTTGTAAAGAATCCCATCAATTATCACAAAAAAAGTAAAATCGGGGAGAATCGGACTTGATTCTCCCCTTTGCTTTTGCTATACTGTCAGACGAAGTGCGTCCGCACTTCAAAATAAACCGGAAAGCGGCCCGCCGCCGACCGGAAAAATAAGGAAGGATAGAAGAATGAAGAAGTTTTTTGCGCTGCTTCTCGCTCTCGTCATGGTTCTGTCCCTCGTTGCCTGCGGTGATAAGAAGACCGACGACAATCAGGGCGACACCAACACTGACGATCAGCAGGGCGGGACCACCACTTACACCAATCCTGACGATATCGACGACAACATGACGTCCGAAGACGGCAAGTATGAGATCGCGTTCGTCACCGACGTCGGCCAGCTGAAGGATAAGTCCTTCAACCAGGGCACCTTCGACGGCGTGAAGCTCTATGCCGCCAACAACGGCCTGAGCTACAAGTACTATCAGCCCGCCAACGGCGATCAGGCGACCGATGACGACCGTTACGACGCCATGAAGGCTGCCGTGGACGGCGGCGCCAAGGTCATCGTCTGCGCCGGCTTCATGCAGGGCGCTGCCCTCGAGAAGGCCGCTAAGGAGTTCACCGACACCAAGTTCGTCTTCATCGACGGTTGGTCCCTCGGCCTTGACAACGTTGCGGGCATCGCCTTCAACGAAGAGCAGTGCGGCTACTTCGCCGGTTACGCTGTCGTCAAGGAAGGCTATGAGAAGCTCGGCTTCACCGGCGGCGGCGGCGGCACGAACCCCGCCTGCATCCGTTACGGCTGGGGCTTTGCTCAGGGCGCAAACGATGCTGCCAAGGAAATGGATAAGACCGTCGACCTGAACTACTCCTGGGAGTACGGTGCTTCCTTCCAGGCTTCCCCCGAGCTGCAGACCATGGTCTCCGGCTGGTACTCCAACGGCACTGAGATCGTCTTCGCCTGCGGCGGTTCCATGTTCCAGTCCGTCGCCGCTGCCGCTTCCGCTGAGGACGGCAAGGTCATCGGCGTCGACGTCGACCAGTCCAGCGAGTCCGACACCGTTGTGACCTCCGCCATGAAGGGCCTGAGCGACGCTGCTGAGTGGGCCATCGCCAAGGTTTACGACGGCACTTGGGACGAAATCGGCAACAACGCCACCGCTCTCGGTGTCAAGGAGAACGCTGTCGGCCTGCCGACCGCTACCTGGTCCATGGAGAACTTCACCGTTGCTGACTACGAGGATCTCTTCCAGCAGGTTCTCAACGGCGACCTCACCATCGACAACAACTCCGAGATGGCCAACCCCGCTGAGGGCGGCCTGACCAACGTCAACGTCAACTACATCGGCGGCTGATCTCATCGCACAACATATTGAGAACGGAAGGCTTCGGCCTTCCGTTCTTTTTCTGCCTTCTGACAGGAAATGACGCGAGAAAACCTTTTGCTTTTTGCATGGTAATATGATATAGTATAGCATAATTATGGTTTCCGTCCTCGCAGCGCAGCGCGTGCGGGCCATCAAAACGGAAGGAGGGCGAAAAAACTTGGAGAATCAGTATGCGATCGAGATGCTGAACATCACCAAAAAATTCCCCGGTATTATCGCCAACGACAACATCACCTTACAGCTCAAAAAGGGTGAGATCCATGCGCTCCTCGGTGAAAACGGCGCGGGAAAATCGACCTTGATGTCGGTTCTGTTCGGCCTTTATCAGCCGGAAGAGGGCATCATCAAAAAGGATGGCAAGGTCGTGTCCATCAAGGACCCGAACGACGCCACCGCCCTTGGCATCGGCATGGTGCACCAGCACTTCAAGCTGGTGGACGTTTTCACCGTGCTCGACAACATCATCCTTGGCGCGGAGACGACGAAGTGCGGCTTTTTGCAGAAGAAAGAGGCGCGCAAGAAGGTCGAGGAGATCTCCAAACGCTACGGTTTGAATGTCGACCTTGACGCCAAGGTCGAGGATATCACCGTCGGCATGCAGCAGCGCGTTGAGATTTTGAAGATGCTCTACCGCGACAACGAGATCCTCATCTTCGATGAGCCGACCGCAGTTTTGACGCCGCAGGAGATCGAGGAACTGATGGCCACGATGAAGGAGTTTGCCCGCGAAGGCAAGTCCATTCTCTTCATTTCCCACAAGCTCAACGAGATCATGGAGGTCTCCGACCGCGTGAGCGTGCTGCGCAAGGGCAAGTACATCGGCACCGTCAACACAAGCGAGACCACCAAGCAGGAGCTTTCCAACATGATGGTCGGCCGCCCCGTGCAGCTTGAGGTCACCAAGGACGAGGCCAAGCCCGCGGGCGAGGTCTTGAAGGTCGACCACCTCTGCGTCCACTCCCACGTGCAAAAGCGCAACGCCGTGAACGACGTTTCCTTCAATGTGCGCGCAGGCGAGATCGTCTGCATCGCCGGTATCGACGGCAACGGCCAGACCGAGCTTGTCTACGGCCTGACGGGTCTTGACAAGCCTGCCTCCGGCACGATCACGCTCTGCGGCAAGGATATTTCCCACGCCTCCATCCGCCACCGCGGCGAGCATATGAGCCACATTCCCGAGGATCGCCACAAGCACGGCCTTGTGCTCGACTTCACGCTCGAGCAGAACATGGTGCTCCAGCGCTTCAACGAGCCGCGCTTTGAAAACCACGGCTTTATCAACAACAAGGCCGTGCGCGACTACGCCGAAGAGCTCATCGCAAAGTTTGACGTGCGCAGCGGCCAGGGCCCCATCACCCGCGCCCGCTCCATGTCCGGCGGCAACCAGCAGAAGGCCATCATCGCCCGCGAGGTCGACCGCGACAAGGATCTTATCGTCGCCGTGCAGCCCACGCGCGGCCTCGACGTCGGCGCGATCGAGTTTATTCACAGCCAGCTTGTTGCCGAGCGCGACCGCGGCAAGGCAATTTTGCTTGTTTCGCTCGAGCTGGACGAGGTCATGAGCCTTTCCGACCGCATTCTCGTCATGTACGAGGGCGAGATCGTCGGCGAGCTTGACCCGAAAAAGACCACCGTTGAAGAGCTCGGCCTCTACATGGCCGGCGCTAAGCGCATGGAAAAGGAGGCGGCGGCCGTATGAAAAAAGAACACTTTCTGCAAAGCGAAGGCTTCAAGTCCGTCGCGGCGTCCATCCTCTCGATCCTGATCGGCCTCGCCGTCGGCAGCATCGTCATTTTGATCGTCGGCCTCACGAGCCCGAACCTCTCGCTCTCCTCGGCGTGGGACGGTATCCGCATCGTGTTCGGTGGCCTGTTCTCCACGGGACGCGACGCCTCCGGTACGCTGATGTGGGGCTTCAACCCGACGAATATCGGCAACATGCTCTTCCGTGCCGCGCCGCTCATCATGACGGGCCTTTCCGTCGGCATGGCGTATAAGACCGGCCTTTTCAACATCGGCGCGCCGGGTCAGTACCTTATGGGTACGCTCGTTTCGCTCTCCATCGCCCTCGGCCTTCCGTCCGAGACGATGTCCACCACGCTCATCTGGCTGCTCGCTTTCCTCGGCGGTACGCTTGCCGGTGCGCTCTGGGGCGCGATCCCCGGCCTTTTCAAGGCCCTGCTCAACATCAACGAGGTGCTCGCCTGCATCATGACGAACTGGATCGCGGCGAACCTTGTCACATGGCTTTTCGACATCAGCAGCTTCAAGAACGTTGCCGAGTCCACCAAGACTGGCTACATTTACAAGACGACCTACAACGGCGTTGCCACGGCGAAGATGGGCCTTGACAAGCTCTTCCCGAACTCTCAGGTCAACGGCGGTATCCTCATCGCCATCGTCTTTGCCATCGGCGTTTATGTGATGATGAGCAAGACGACCTTCGGCTACCAGCTCAAGGCCTGCGGCTCCAACCGTCACGCCGCGCGCTATGCCGGCATCGCCGACAAGCGCAACATCGTCATCTCCATGGCGATCGCGGGCGGACTGAGCGCGGCGGGCGCTTCGCTCTACTATCTCTCCGGCAACACAGAGTTCTTCTGGTCCACGTACCAGTCGCTCCCTGCCATCGGCTTCAACGGCATCCCCGTTGCGATGCTCGCCTCCTGTAACCCCATCGGTATCATCTTCACGGCGCTGTTCATGTCGATGCTCGATATCTCGGGCCTGCAGCTGACGAACCTGACGGCCTATAACGAGTATATCACTGACGTCATCATCTCCGTGATCGTGTACCTGTCCGCCTTCTCCCTGGCCATCCGCATGATGCTGTCCCGGAAGAAAAAGCCCCACGCCCATGTGGAGGAGACTGCCGCCCCGGCGGCGGACGCCGCCCCCCCGGAGGAACCGGCGGAGGAACCCACGGAACCGGCAGAGCCGGTAACGGTCCAGACGGAGGAAGGAGGCGACCAGGCATGACGTTTCTGATCCAACAGACTTTGATTTACGCGGTGCCCCTGATGATCGTGGCCCTGGCGGGCGTGTTCGCCGAGCGAAGCGGTATCATCAACCTGGCCCTGGAAGGTATCATGATCTTCGGCGCCTTCATCGGCGTGCTGTTCGTGCGGCTGATGCAGGGGTCCCAGGCGGTGCTGGCCGCCAAGCAGGCCGGTGACTGGGTGGCCCTTCAGGGGCTGGAGCTTCTGACCATGCTGGTGGCGGCGGCCATGGGCGCGGTGTTCTCCCTGCTGCTGAGCTTTGCGTCCATCAACCTCCGGGCCGACCAGACCATCGGCGGCACGGCCCTGAACCTGCTGGCCACGGCCATCGCGGTGGTCATTGCCAAAAGCTTTGCCCGCATCTTCTACCGCAACAGCATCAACATCGGCCTGCCCATCATGGAGTGCCCGGAGGCTGTGGACGCCATCAGCGCAGGCGACACCGTGAGCGTGGACTTTGACACCGGCGTCATCACCGACGAGACCAACGGCAAGGTGTTCCACGCCGAGCCTTTCCCGCCCTTTATCCAGAACATCATCTCCGCCGGTGGTCTGATGAAGGCCATCCAGAAATAACCCCATCCCCATCCGTGAAAATGTGTTTGGAGCATAAAAGGAGTACCTCATGGAAAAAAATATTGCTGTCATCTGGGGCGATTGCTCCAGCCCGGAGATCGTAAAGCAGACCCTCCGGGTGCTGGATAAGGTGGCCGAAAAGTACGGCCATACCTTCCACTACACCGCTGCCGCCATGGGCGGCGAGGCCATTGACAAGTACGGCGACCCGCTGCCCCAGCACGAGCTGGACAAGTGCCTTGCTGCGGACAGCGTCCTGCTGGGTGCCGTGGGCGGCCCCAAGTGGGAGGGCCTGCCCGGTGAGCAGCGCCCGGAGAAGGGCCTGCTGCGTCTGCGTGCAGGCATGGGCCTGTACTCCAACAACCGCCCGGCCAAGATCTGGCCCCAGCTGGCTCCTGCCAGCCCCCTGAAGCCCGAGATCGTGGC
>ENA-OPDG01002050-OPDG01002050.1-human-gut-metagenome-genome-assembly--contig:-NODE-2050-length-12105-cov-2.064564_pt1 | contig 12105 bp, 10 predicted proteins | sample MGYA00241259_ERZ501498 | MGnify/ENA primary metagenome ERZ501498 (study PRJEB25962, sample SAMEA2042582) | human gut metagenome | biome: human gut; feature: human-associated habitat; material: faeces... | reverse complement strand
GGTCCGGTTGCATCTGGATCGCCTTTTGCAAAGAGACTGCCATTTCTTTGGTATCTTTTATCCTGGCAGCAGCTACAGCCTGCATATAATAATCCATCGCATTCTGCATTTTAATCTTACGGAAAGTCTCCAAAGCTGCGCGGTTGTCGTTATTCATCAATTGAGCATAAGCCAGGTTGATGTTGGGTTTATCTTTCAGATAGGGAATCGCTTTTGCATATTCTCCGTTTTGCATCAGGATCAATCCCATATTATAACGGGCTTCTTTCCGGATCTTGGCTTTGTCGAAATATTGGGCAGCTTCCCGTTTATGCCCCATTTGTGCATGGATTACCCCCAGGTTATTGTTTACGGTAGCATCCTGCTTCAAAGCAACAGCTGCTTCCAGTATTTTCTGTGCTTTCGAATATTCTTTATTATTGATAGCCATCACAGCCAGATCGTTCAATAACTGCCAATTGGTCTGAGCGGTCACTGCCGGAGTCTTTTCAGTCAACTGAGGTACAAAATAAGTCAGTTGCACATCTTCCTGTACAGTAGTGGGAACCGTGTAGAATACGAAGAAATCGGCACGGCGAAGGACCGGAAGGATCACCTCTTTCAATTCAGGAATTTTAGCGATATAAGAATCGATCACTTTATTCCGGGCAGTGGCATTCGGAGCACTTTTCAAGTCTTTGATAATCTGATCTTTGTTCTTAATATTTGAATCTCCAAGAAGCATATACAAACCGTTCCAGTTTTCAGTAACCGTTTGCTGAACTACAAATTTCGGATTACGGGCCATCGGTGTATTCTGCAATTTCAGGTCTTTTTCAAAGAAACTCTTGGCAGACCGGAAACGGGTATTGGCCAGGTTCTTATTCAAACGTTCGGCACCTTCGGGAGAATTGGATACATAAATAAACATATTCGTAATTTTGGCATTCTTATCTGCCAAAACTTTTTCCATGGCTTTCACCGCCTGAGTCATTACCGGCGAATTTTGTTCAGCCTGGCTAATCGTAGATTTTCCCAGTGGAAACATCACATAACCACTTACCACACCGACAGCCTCTGCCGGAACATCACTCACAAAAGTCTCGGTCATAGCCGGAACATAATTTACTCCGTCCAGCGTGAATGCCGGTTGTTTCCAAACTTTGATTCCATTTTTATTCAGGATTACCGGGCTCAGCATAAAGGACTTGTTACCGCGCATAGCTTCGATATCTGCCCAGAGTACTCCATTCTCCATTCCCGGCTTGAAATTAAAGGACATTTTCTGAGTAAAACTGGTTCCTTTATCATAGTTCACCACCGGATAACTGGCGTTTTTCACATTTTCTCCCTGTAAAAACATCGGTTGCAAATTCATCATCTGGCTACCGTACTGAATTTTGGGTGTAATTTTCAGAATCATCTTTTTATCAAACTGTTTAGGAGCAAAATTGATGGTATAATTGAAATTTACCACTCCATTCACAGATTCCAATTGTTCCGGATTAACATAGCCCACAACGGCTGTTTCGATCACTTCCTTCTGTAATTTTTTCATCGAATTACATCCGGTCATGAAAAACGCCAGTGTCAAAACTGCCAATCCCGTCATTAAAAATGTACGTTTCATACTTCTCGTTTTTAGTTTAACTTATCAGTTTTTAATTCAGTTTTCTCTTACCTACTCTTTTAACGGAAAGCCTCACCGAAAGTTTCATCCCTAAAAGGGAGCAGGTGACGAAGGATTTTCAAAAATTCCGTTTTATTTATACCTTTGCAGGTATAATTCGTTTATAAAGTTTTTAAAGTTGCTCTTTCGTCGCTTAAAGTTTATAAACCAATCCGACTCTACGACTAAAACAAGATACTCATGGCAGATAATCAGGGTTTAAAACCGATCTATATCGAACAACTTTTCAGAAGCAAAAATCCGGGAGTAGCCAAAATGATTCCCGGGTTTATTTATTCCTATCTGAAAAAAGTGATCCATCAAGACGATATCAATGATTTTATTACCCGTTACGGTGACCGGAAAGGGCTGGACTTCTCCGATGCGATATTGGAATATCTCCATGTTTCCTATCAGGTGATCGGCGAAGCGAACCTGCCTTCCCCCGACGGCCGGTATATTTTTGTGTCCAATCATCCTCTGGGTGGACCCGATGGTATTATTTTAATCTCTTTTTTAGGTACACGTTACCCGGAATTGAAATTTCCGGTAAACGATCTTTTATTAAACCTAAAGAATCTGAACAACATTTTCTTACCGGTTAACAAGCATGGTGCCCAAGCGAAAGACGCCGTTTCTGCATTGGAAGACGCTTATGCTTCCGACTGTCAGATGATCATGTTTCCGGCCGGTCTGGTCAGCCGTAAACAACAAGGGATCATCCAAGACCTGGAATGGCAAAAAAGTTTCGTATCCAAAGCCATCCAGCATCGACGGGATATTGTCCCGATCTTTATCGATGGAAGAAATTCGAACTTTTTTTACAACCTGGCGAATTTCCGGAAAAAAATCGGCCTGAAAGCCAACATCGAAATGCTTTACCTGCCGGATGAAACGTTTAAACAACGTAACCGCACGTTCACGCTCTATATCGGACAGCCGATCGAATGGGAAAGTCTGGATAAAAGCAAAAAACCGATCGAATGGGCTCAGGAAATCAAACGTAAAGTTTATCTGCTGAAAGAAGGCCGGTAAAGTATTTTTGCCTGATGCGAACTCTTACCGTCATTCCAACCCGTTAAACCGGAAACCCAAAGTAACTTTCCGGGAAAATTTACGTTTGTTTCAAATTAAAAAAGGTAGAACAGGAAGTTTTCCACGCAGTAAGGAATGTTTCTTTTGAGGTTCCGGAAGGGCAGATTCTTGGAATTACCGGAAAGAACGGAAGTGGAAAGTCTACGATGCTTCGTGCAATCGCAGGAATTTTCTCTGCGGATAGTGGAGAGATTGATCTTCATGGACATACGATTTCATTACTTTCTATCGGTGTAGGATTTAAGAATGAACTTTCCGGAAGAGAGAATATCATTTTATCTGGTATGCTCCTTGGATTCTCAAGAGAGTTTATTATTGAGAAGATGCCGGAGATTATTGAATTTGCCGGAATCGGTAACTTCATTGATATGCCGGTAAAGACATATTCTAGTGGTATGTATTCTAAGCTTGCATTCTCTATCACAGCAATTCTTGAGACAGAGATTATGCTCATTGATGAGGTACTTAGTGTAGGTGACCAGAAGTTTAAGAAGAAGAGCTACAACAAGATGAAAGAGCTCATTTCTAAGAGAGACCGTACTGTAGTTATCGTATCGCACAGTATGTCTACTTTAGAGGATTTATGTGATCAGATTATCTGGATGCATGATGGGGAAATCGTAATGTACGATAAGCCGGAGATTGTATTGCCGGTTTATACGGATTTTATGAGATAATGTATATCAGATGTGAGATGACTCCACATCTGCAGGTGGCGAGCAACAAATCAGTAACAGGTGAGTTCGTAATGGTTTAGAGTCAAACCAGAGAAAAATTTTATAATAAAAGAACAATAATTCTATAATAAAAAGATTTGTTATAGGATGAAATAACAGAAAAAGGGGAACGGTTGTTTTTTGTGGACAATCGTTCTTTTTCTTTAGAGCGTGTTTGAAAAACACGCTCTGGAAATTTGCAGATAAAACATTGAAAATAACAGCAGGTTTATATTGCATTAGATGGCTTATTGATATAAAATAAAATTTAAATGGAACACGGAGGTAAAAATGGAATTTGTTCATAAATCGATTATGCTGGAGGAAGTAATTGAGTCTCTGGCAATTAAACCGAACGGAATTTATGTAGATGGCACTTTAGGAGGTGCAGGTCATTCTTCTGAAATCGTAAAACGATTAGGAGAGGACGGAAGGCTTATTGGTATCGATCAGGATGGCGAAGCAATCGAAGCTGCGACAAAGCGTCTGAAACCGTATAAGGATAAAGTAACGATTGTAAGAAGCAATTATGCACAGATGAAGGAAGTACTGAGAGATTTGGGAATCCCCAAGGTAGATGGAATCCTGCTTGATTTAGGAGTATCCTCTTATCAGCTTGATAATGCTGAGAGAGGCTTTACTTACCGGGAAGATGTACCTCTTGATATGCGTATGGATCAGAGACAGACAAAGACTGCGAAAGATATCGTGAATGATTATAGCGAGATGGAGCTGTATCATATTATCCGTAATTACGGGGAGGACAAGTTTGCAAAGAATATCGCAAAGCATATTGTCCAGGCAAGACAGAAGGCTCCGATTGAGACAACAGGTCAGCTGATTGAGGTTATCAAGGCAGCCATCCCTAAAAAGGTGCGCGCTACAGGAGGACATCCTGCGAAGAAGACTTTTCAGGCAATCCGTATTGAGTTAAATCATGAGCTTGATGTGCTGAAGAATAATTTAGAGGACATGATTGATCTTCTTAATGATGAGGGAAGAATCGCGATTATTACATTCCATTCTTTAGAAGACAGAATCGTAAAGAATATTTTCCGTACCAGTGAGAGGCCGTGTATTTGCCCGCCGGAATTTCCGGTTTGTGTATGTGGCAGAGTATCAAAGGGAAAGGTTATCACAAGGAAACCAATTGTGCCTGGTAAGGAAGAGCTTGAGGAGAACAGTCGGTCTAAGAGTGCAAAGCTTCGTGTTTTTGAGAGGAGAATCACAGAAGGATAGAGACATTTTATCGTGTTGGAGGTAGAATATGGCACTTCGTAATACATCAGAACGTTATGAATACATTTATGGAAGCAACGTCAGAAAGTTAGAAACAGATACGGCAGGGAAGCAGACAGCAAAGGCAGTTCCTGCAAAGAAGAATGTGAGAAGACCCGAACAAAGAAGAACGGGGAATAAAGCAGCAGATTCAGAAGCAGCGGCAGCTATTCAGAAGAATGCGGCGAAGTTTCTTGCATTTGACTGGAAGTATACGCTGATTGCTGTAATCGCAGCAGCTATCGCAGCATCCGAAGGAACTTCAACAGACGGATTTGTTGTTCGTTCCATCCGCAAAATCAATCGTAAAAAAAATAAGTCTGAATATGGAGGGATAGTGTATGCCAAAAATGAGAGTACATGAGTTAGCAAAGTTATTAGATAAAAGCAGCAAAGAAATTATAGCAGAGTTAAAACAGCAGGGAGTTGAAGTACAGAGTCATATGAGTACAGTATCAGATGAACATGTAGATAAATTAAAAGCAAAATTCCAGAAAAAAGAATCTGGTAACAACCGCGGTAACAATGAAAGCCGTAGCAACGATAATCGCGGTAGCAGAAATGATAACCGTGGAGATAGAAATAATAACCGTAACGACAACCGTGGGGACGGAAGAAATAACAACCGCAATAACGACAATCGTAATGGACGTAATGAAAACCGCGGAGATGGAAGAAATAATAACCGAAATGATAACCGTGGCGGCCGTAACAACCGTAACGACAACCGAAATGCCCACCGTGGCGGCGGAAGAAATAATAATCGTAATAACGACAACCGTGGCGGGCGTAATGATAATCGCGGAGATAACCGTAACAATAACCGTAACGGAAATGACAGAAGAAACAGGCCTTCTATGGGAGATACTCCGATTAACGCAAAAGAAACAAGAAACGGCAAAGAAAACCGCCATGACATCAATCGTGAGCACAGCCGTGACAACAAGGAAAACAACCGAAATGACAACCGTGGTGGCAAGAACAACCGCCGCAATAACCGCAATAATGATTTTGGCAGCTCAAGAAAGCAGAAGAACAATAAGAAGCAGCAGGCTCCAGTACAGCCACCAAAGCAGGAAGAGCCAAAGGAAGATGTAATCCGTAACATCACTCTCCCAGATCCAGTATCCTTAAAGGATTTGGCAGATGCTTGTAAGGTTCAGCCTTCTGTTATTATCAAGAAGCTTTTCATGGCAGGACAGATGGTAACCATCAACACAGAATTCTCTTTTGATGATGCAGCAGAAATCGCTTTAGAATATAACTGTATCGCAGAGGAAGAAGTAAAAGTTGATGTCATCGAAGAACTCTTAAAAGAGGAAGAAGAGGACGAAAGAAATTTAACAAGCAGACCACCAGTTGTCTGTGTAATGGGTCATGTTGACCACGGTAAAACTTCTCTTCTTGATGCGATTCGTTCCACACACGTTACAGCAGGCGAGGCTGGTGGAATCACACAGCATATCGGCGCTTATGTGGTAGAGATTAACGGAGAAAAGATTACATTCTTAGATACACCAGGTCATGAGGCATTTACTTCCATGCGTCTGCGTGGAGCACAGGCAACAGATATCGCTGTTTTAGTTGTTGCTGCCGATGACGGTGTTATGCCACAGACAATCGAGGCAATCAACCATGCAAAAGCTGCAGAAGTAGAAGTTATCGTTGCAGTTAACAAGATTGATAAAGAAGGTGCCAACGTTGACCGTGTAAAACAGGAACTTACTGAATACGGCCTTATCGCAGAAGACTGGGGTGGAAGTACCGTATTTGTACCAGTTTCTGCCAAGACAGGCGAAGGAATTGATGAACTCTTAGAGATGATTACTCTTACAGCAGAAGTATTAGAGCTGAAAGCAAACGCGAAGAGAAGAGCCAGAGGTCTTGTTATCGAAGCGAAACTTGATAAAGGCCGTGGACCAGTTGCTACAATCCTTATCCAGAAAGGTACGCTTCATGTAGGAGACAGCATTAACGTAGGTCATGCATTTGGCCGTGTTCGTGCGATGATGGATGACAAAGGTAACCGTGTAAAAGTAGCAGGCCCATCTACACCAGTAGAGATTCTTGGTCTTAACGATGTACCATTCTCCGGCGAGGTTCTTATGGCTCACGGAAATGAAAAAGAAGCAAGAGCAACTGCTGATGCATTTATCGCATATGGAAGAGAAAAGATGCTCGAAGAGACAAAGAATAAGTTGTCCCTTGATGATTTATTTGATCAGATTCAGGCTGGTAACGTAAAAGAATTAAATCTTGTCGTAAAGGCCGATGTACAGGGATCTGTAGAAGCTGTAAAACAGAGTCTCATGAAGCTTTCCAATGAGGAAGTTATGATTAAAGTTGTACATGGTGGTGTAGGTGCCATTAACGAATCTGATGTAATTTTAGCTTCTGCATCTAATGCAATCATCATCGGATTTAATGTACGTCCAGATGCGATGGCAAAGGCTGCAGCAGAGAGAGAAAAAGTTGACATGAGATTATACCGTGTCATCTATAACGCAATTGAAGATATCGAAGCAGCGATCAAGGGTATGTTAGATCCTGTTTACAGAGAAAAAGTAATCGGTCATGTAGAAGTACGTCAGATTTACAAAGCTTCCGGTGTTGGAACAATCGCTGGATGTTATGTACTGGATGGTACGATTACAAAAGACGCACAGTCCCGTATCGTTCGTGATGGTATCGTTATTTACGAAGGAGAACTTGCATCCCTGAAACGTTTCAAAGATGACGTAAAAGAAGTAAAAGCAGGCTTCGAATGTGGTATCGTTTTTGAAAAATACAACGATATTAAAGAAGGCGACCAGATTGAAGCTTTCGTAATGGAAGAAATTCCTAGATAACAGGAGGTACTGTTATGAGAAAGAACAGTGTAAAAAATACTCGAATTAATTCCGAGGTATTAAAAGAACTGAGCCGTATTATTTCCAGAGAAATCAAAGACCCAAGAATCGCTCCGATGACTTCTGTTGTGTCTGTGGAAGTAGCTCCGGATTTAAAGACCTGTAAAGCTTATATCAGCGTACTCGGTGATAAAGAGGCACAGGAATCTACTTTAGAAGGGCTCAGAAGTGCTCACGGTTATATCCGCCGTGAGTTAGCAAGAAGTATTAACTTAAGAAATACACCAGATGTCCGCTTTATTCTTGACCAGTCTATTGAATATGGCGTAAGTATGTCAAAGAAGATTGACGAGATTAATGCAGCAATGCATGAGAGAGAAAGAGAGGCATCGGAAGAATGAGTACAGACAAGAGAGAAAATGTGACATTTGCCGAAAGAAAAGAGGAGTTTGAGTGTCAGGTTCAGACTGCACAGACAATTGCCATATCCGGTCATATGAATCCGGACGGGGACTGCATTGGTTCCTGTCTCGGACTCTATACCTACATTGTGGAACAGTATCCAGAAAAAGAGGTAACATTATTTTTAGAACCGGTACAGGATAAATTCTCATTTTTAAAATATGCGGACCAGATTACACAGGAAAAGAAGATTGACGGACCGTATGACCTGTTTTTTTCTCTTGACTGTTCCGATACAGATCGTCTCCATAATTTCAAAGGTTATTTTGAAGAGGCAAAATACAAGATATGCGTAGACCACCATTTCACTAATGAGGGATTTGGTGACTTACGCTTTATTGTGCCGGACGCTTCTTCCACCTGCGAAGTATTGTTTGATATGTTTGCCTGGGATAAGATTTCCCTTGAATGCGCGCAGGATCTTTACATGGGTATTGTTCATGATACCGGTGTATTCAAGCATACCAATACAACAAGAAAAACGATGGGGACCGCAGGTGCTTTACTTGAAAAAGGCATTCATTCCGAAGATATCATTGACCGGACATTTTACAAGAAGTCCTATGTGCAGAATCAGATTCTTGGCCGTGCATTAATGGAAAGTATCATTCTTTTGCATGGAAAGGTTATTTTTTCCATCGTTCGAAAGAGAGACTTTGACTTTTATGGAATCGACAGCAGCGATTTAGACGGAATTATTGACCAGCTTCGTGTGACAGATGGCATTGAATGTGCGATTCTCCTTTATGAGAAAGAAGATGGTAACTACAAAGTCAGTATGCGTTCTAACGATGCAGTCGATGTCAGTGCAATTGCCAAAATCTTTGGCGGCGGTGGGCATATCAAAGCTGCCGGCTGTACGGTACATGGCCAGCCAAGAGATATCGTAATGAATATCACCCATATGGTAGAGCATCAGTTAAATGAACAAGAAGAAAAGCAGGAATCAATTTATGATAAGCGGAATTCTTAATATTAAGAAAGAACCAGGTTTTACTTCCCATGATGTAGTGGCAAAGCTTCGCGGCATTGTACATCAGAAAAAAATCGGACATACTGGAACCCTTGATCCGGATGCGACCGGAGTACTTCCAGTGTGTCTTGGAAAGGCAACCAAGCTTTGTGACATTATCGGAGATTGGGATAAAACGTATGAAGCTGTTCTTTTGCTTGGAAGAGAAACCGATACCGAAGATACAAGCGGACAGACATTAAAAGAACGAGAGGTAACGGTCACGGAAGAAGAGATAAGAGATATTATCCTTTCTTTCCAGGGAAGTTACGATCAGATTCCACCGATGTATTCCGCTAAAAAGGTAAACGGAAAGAAACTCTACGAACTTGCAAGACAGGGAATCGTTATTGAAAGAAAGCCATGTCCAGTCACCCTTTCTTCTATCATTATTAAAAAAATAGATTTGCCTTACGTCACCTTTGAAGTAACATGCTCAAAAGGAACCTATATCCGCAGCCTTTGTCGTGACATTGGAGAAAAGGCAGGATGCGGCGGCTGTATGGCAGGACTTGTCCGTACCAGAGTATCTTCTTTTAAGATAGAGGATGGATTCACCCTTTCAGAAGTAGAAGACATGCGCGATGCTGATACATTACTGGAACATATCGTACCAGTCGATGAAGTATTTTTGCATCTGCCAGCTTTTTTTGTGAAAAAAGAAGGAGAAAAACTTCTCTATAATGGGAATCCGATTTCTCTTTCTTTGTGTGCTTTGGATGAAAATTCATCGATTAGTAACTGGCAATTATATGAGGACTTGTCATCTAATGAACAAATGAAAATGGAAGAAGCGGATACAGAGGATCTTGGTAAGAAAGAAAAGTCAGGCAAAGACGGAAAACAGTATAGCAGTTATACTGTTGGTAACAGATTCCGTGTTTATGACAATCAGAAAAACTTTATAGGAATTTATCAGCTTCAGGAAAAGAAGATGTTAAAACCTTATAAGTTGTTTTTGTAGGTCACTATAAGAATGATATAAAATATAAAATCCATACCGCAAGTTAGCGGTTTCGGAGGAAAAAAATGGAATATATAACAAGCTCAGACTTTCATTTCAAAGACACCGCAGTTGCACTTGGAAAGTTTGAAGGGATTCACCGGGGACACCAGCTTCTAATGGACGAAGTAAAAAAACAGGAGCTTCACGGACTGCGAAGCGTTGTATTTACCTTTGACCGTCCAACCAGACTGACCCTTACTGGTGATACAGAATATAAACAAATCTATACAAAAAAAGAACGCCGGGAAATTCTTGAAAAACGAGGAATCGACATATTGATTGAGCATCCTTTCACAAAAGAATTTGCTGCATTAACCCCTGACAGATTTATCAGGGAAGTCCTCGTAGAAAAAGTGGGGGCAAAAGTAATTGTTGTCGGAACAGACTTCCATTTCGGTAAGAACCGCTCCGGTAGTATTACAGACTTAGAAAAGCTAGAAGAAGAATGCGGATATCACCTTATTGTAGTCGAAAAGTTACAATTAAATGGAAAGGATATTAGCAGTACCAGAATTCGTGCTTCTCTTGAAAAAGGAGCAATGGAAGAAGCCAAAGCTCTCTTAGGCAGAAACTACAGTGTTTCCGGGGAAATCCTTCACGGAAATGCACTTGGACGAACCATACAGGTGCCAACCATTAACCAGCAAGTTCCGTCCTTTAAACTACTGCCGCCAAATGGTGTGTATGTTTCTAAAATCCACTGGAAAGACGAAGTTTACTACGGCATTACCAACATCGGAACCAAGCCAACCGTCAACAATACCAGCGAAAAAACAGTCGAGACCAATATCTTTGATTTCAATAAAGATGTTTATGGCGAAGAAATGGTCGTAGAACTTCTGCATTATCACAGAAAAGAAACTCGTTTTTCTTCTGTAGAGGCATTGCAGGCACAGCTTTTTCAGGATATTGAATTTGGAAAGCAGTATGTTACTAATGTACTGTCTCATTGATATATGTGATTTGAAGGACTATTGTAACAAATTATTCTTTAAGATCAATTATTAAAAAACAAAAAGATCAAAGATAAGTTTCTATATCCGCTTAGGGATGAGTAAAGACATATCTTTGGTCTTTTTTTGTCCACTTCCAGCAAGAAGAGTTCTATCTAGAGCATTTTAAGGTAGAAAATGAATGGTGTCCGTTACTGATTTTTTATTCGCCTCTTTTAAATCCCATTTTGGCTAAGGTAGGGGATGAATTGTGTCTGTTGTCCATTGGATTTGACAGCTTATCATCCATAAAATAAATAAATTTCACAATAAAATCAAAATATTTTTGTGGAAATTGTCTGAAAACTAGTGTATAATAAAACTAAATGCAAAAGCAAAGGCTTATGCATATCCTGAAAAGAATGACAAAAGGAGTGGTCTTATGAACACAATAATCACAATCGGAAGACAGTACGGAAGCGGCGGAAAAGAAATCGGTAAGAAGCTTGCTGAATATTATAACATACCATTTTATGATAAAGAACTTTTAAAAGTGGCAGCCAAAGAAAGCGGTATCTGCGAGGAGATGTTTGAAAACTTCGATGAGAAACCAACCACAAGTTTTCTCTACTCCCTCGTAATGGATCCATACGCATTAGGCTATAACGCAGCCTCCTTTGATATGCCTCTCAACCAGAAGGTATTCCTTGCCTCCTTTGATGCCATCAAAAAGGTAGCAGATGAAGGTCCATGTATTATCGTAGGCCGCTGTGCAGACTATGCCTTAAAAGACTATGACAATAAGCTGAATGTATTCATTCACGCACCAATGACTTGCAAAAAGTCCCGTATCCAGGAACAGTACGAAGTTCCTGAAGCCAAAGTCAAAGACGTAGCTATCAAGACAGATAAGCAGCGTGCAAGCTACTATAATTACTACACTTCTAAGAAGTGGGGAGACTTGAAGAGTTATGATCTTTGCATTGATAGTAGTATCTTAGGTATTGATGGAACGGTGGAACTGATCAAACAGGCTGTAGCATTAAAAGAGAAGAATTTATAAAGAGACGAAATAAGTCACGTTAGTTTATCGTAAGCTGACGAAAA
>ENA-OPDG01002037-OPDG01002037.1-human-gut-metagenome-genome-assembly--contig:-NODE-2037-length-12167-cov-3.055317_pt1 | contig 12167 bp, 10 predicted proteins | sample MGYA00241259_ERZ501498 | MGnify/ENA primary metagenome ERZ501498 (study PRJEB25962, sample SAMEA2042582) | human gut metagenome | biome: human gut; feature: human-associated habitat; material: faeces... | reverse complement strand
ATAAAAAGAAAATGTTTTTTCTTCATAATTCTGGAAATTAATTTAGTTTGCCTTTTGAAAGGACTGGTTTAACGCGTATTCAGTCCTTTCAATCGGTTCGTTTTATAAATTGGTGATATATATCACTTCCTTGTCAGTTGGATGTTTCTATAGCGTGAAGCTGCCATATAGGAATGCTTCATCGGACTCTATTTGAATGGAGTAGTTGCCGCATGATTCTTCATCTAGGTTGATGCTGATATTTGTTGGAGCATCGTATGTTTCTGAATAGACGGTTTCACCGGTTGATTCATTGATGAGGAGGATGGTGACGGTGGGTAATACCTCGTTGAAGTCGACACATACCGTATTATTATATAGGTAGGCGTTGGCGGTTTGAATGATACTACGAGATATAGGGGTATCTCCTTTACTAATCGGATCTTTTCTTTTTGCTTGGGTTAGGGCAATTTCTGTAAAAGGATTGTTCTCTTTTTGTGCGTATGTCACAATATTGCTTAAAAAGAATGTCGCAATTAAGATAGACAATAGTTTTTTCATCATTATACACTTTTTTGATTATTGATGCCGCAAAGGTCGGTTTAATACGGCAGGATAAGTGTATAATATTGTATAATTTCGGTGTATAATGGCGTATAATATTGTATAATTGTTGTACTTGCTAATGATTGTTATGATTGGCTAGATGATTGGAGATTCTTTTTTAAAGCTTCCTTAAGAGATATCTCTTTGTGTGCAAAGCCCATTTTGTTTTCTAATATGCGGTCTGCCTTTTTGTAAATAGTATCCCGTTCGCAGCTCAATATATGGCAAAAATGGCTTATCGGGAGGTTTGTCAGGTACAGACAACATAAGTAGATTTCGTCTTCTGTCAGGTGATATTTTGATTGTAGTTCCCGGGCAATATTATTCCAACATTTGTTGGTTTCTGCAATTAGTTGTAGCCAGTCACCTTGATGCATTATTTCTGATTCTGCCTTTTCTTTATGAGAGCGGATGATTAGAGTCATCTTGTTGTATACCTCAGATTGTTCGAATAGAACAAGTCCTGCCTTATACAGCATTTCTTTTTCGGTTCGGTTATTGGGCTTTTGCTTTCTTTTCTTATAGGATAGGATGATTACAGCTACAATGAGGGTTAATGTGATTATTGATATACTTATGATAGAGTAATGGGTGTGTTTGCTGATTATGTTTTGCTTGTTGCTTGGCATCCCTTGTTCTGCGCAGACAATGGCATCGGGCTGTCTGGACTTCTGCATGCTGTCCAAATAGGCAGAGTAGTTGCGTTCCATCTCTAAGGAAGTAGCTAAGTCTCCTTGCTCTTTGGCTATGTCTGCCAGATACATGTAAGCCCCGGCTTTGGTGGCATAGTCTGTTGTGAAAAGGGATTTTTGTAGGTAGTAGCGGGCAGAATCATATTGCAATATTAGGTAATATGCGCTTCCAAGTAGTTCGAAAGCTTTGTAGCATGTTGTGCGGTCTTTCTGTACGCCAAGATTCTGTTTGGCGAATTCTATAGCTTTCTCTCCGTTTTCCATCCAGTTGTATAGTTGGCATAGTGAGGAGAACACATTTTCTTTTAATTGTATGTTGGACTGTTTTTGGACGATAGCGAGTGCCTTCAACATCATTTTTTCGGCTTCGGGATAGAATTCCTCTCCTTTTTCCATTCGGATGAGTCCTCGTCGTGACAGAACTTCTGCTTGAAGAACAGAGTCCTTTAGCTGAATACCTATTTGTTGTGCCAATTGATAGCTGGAATCGGCTTGTGTATTTAGGTTTTGTGAATAGTATAGATAACCTATATTCAGGTAGATAAGACTTAATAGACGTCTTTCTCCTGCTTTTTCAGCCAAGGGCTTTGCTATGAGGTATTGAGTCATAGATTCTGTTCTTCTCTGTGAATCCCGGTAGACGCAGCCGGAATAGTAATGGGCCCTTGCCCGCTTTTCTATGTCGTTTGTGCCGTTGTAGTAGGTCAGGGCCGATTGTATCAGGGAATCATTGGTTTGGATAATGTAGTTCTTATCTCTTGCTTCTGTCATTAATAGGCCATAATAAGCACTGTCAGCTTGGGTCTGCAGGCTGTTTGTCGGGAATGCTTCGAGCATAGATAGGGCAGTGTCCGGTTGCTGAACGATGAGCGAGTCAATTGCAATCAGGTACTTATTATAGTTCACTCGGGTATTGCAAGCAATGGACAGAAGTACGATTAGGACAGATAGGGTTGCGATAATAGCTTTTCTCATGTGGTGAACAAAGTTCTCAGTTAAGTCGGGTGCAAAGGTACATCTTTTTCATTATTTACTCATATAATTGCTTGGGCATATTGAAGTTTGAAGAAAATTGTGTGGAAGTTAGGAGTAAAGATGGAAAATAAATGAGCCGGCTATTATTAAGATGACAATGTATGAGTGTACATGGTGCTGGAGAAGTATGCAAGGACACAAAAGAAAGTAGAGAATGTGGGCATTTAGGCAGAAATAACCTGAAACCCTTTTCCATTCCCTCGTTTTCTTGTATCTTTGCGACCTCATAATTCACTTAACTACAAGCAATGAAGGAATTCCTACAACTGATGCGGCGCTTTGTGTCGCCTTACAAGAGATATATCGGTTGGGCAATCGTGCTCAATGTGCTGTCCGCTATATTCAATGTCTTTTCATTCACACTGCTCATTCCTATTCTCAATATCCTTTTCAAGACGGGGGAGAACACCCAAGTGTATCACTTCATGGAGTGGGGAAGCGGTAGCTTGAAGGAAGTGGCGGTGAACAATTTCTATTATTACGTCACTCAGATGATTGAGACACACGGGCCACAGATGACATTGCTATTCATGGGGCTTTTCCTTGCTTTCATGACCATGCTGAAGACCTCCTGCTATTTCGGCTCTTCTGCCATTATGATTCCCCTTCGTACGGGAGTGGTACGCGATATCCGCGTGATGGTTTATTCCAAAGTGATGCACTTGCCGCTCGGCTTTTTCTCTGAAGAAAGGAAAGGGGACATCATTGCACGTATGAGTGGTGACGTAGGCGAAATTGAAAACTCCATTACCAGCTCACTGGATATGCTGCTCAAGAATCCTATCCTGATTCTGCTTTATTTTTCCACTCTGATTGTAACCAGCTGGCAGCTGACTCTGTTTACTGTCCTGGTATTGCCGGGTATGGGCTGGCTGATGGGAAAAGTCGGCAAGAAACTGAAGCGTAAGTCGTTGGAAGCCCAAGGGAAATGGAGTGATACCATGTCGCAACTGGAAGAGACGCTTGGCGGACTGCGTATAATCAAGGCTTTTATAGCAGAAGACAAGATGGTGGACCGTTTTAAGCAATGCAGCGACGAGCTGCGTGATGCAACCAACAAGGTAGCCATCCGTCAGTCGTTGGCACATCCGATGAGTGAATTCCTCGGTACGCTGCTCATTGTATTGGTACTGTGGTTCGGTGGTCTGCTTATTCTGGGCGACGGCACTTCCATGGAAGCATCAACGTTCATCTTCTATATGGTGATTCTGTACAGTATCATCAATCCGTTGAAAGACTTTGCAAAGGCAGGATACAACATTCCAAAGGGTCTGGCATCCATGGAACGTGTGGACAAAATACTGAAAGCCGAGAACCCCATTAAGGAACCGGTAAACCCGTTGCCGCTGCACGGGATGAATGACCGGATTGAATTTAAGGACCTCTCCTTCAGTTACGACGGCAAGCGCGAAGTGTTGAAGCACGTCAATCTGATGGTGCCCAAAGGACAAACCATTGCACTTGTCGGCCAGTCCGGCTCCGGCAAATCTACATTGGTGGATTTGCTGCCGCGCTATCACGATGTGCAGTTAGGTGAGATTACAATTGACGGTGTGAATATTAAGAATTTTCGCATCCACGACCTGCGTGCGTTGATAGGAAACGTGAACCAGGAGGCCATCCTGTTCAATGACACCTTCTTCAACAACATTGCCTTCGGTGTGGAAAATGCAACTATGGAGCAGGTGATCGAAGCGGCAAAGATTGCCAATGCCCACGACTTCATCATGGAGACCGAACTCGGTTATCAGACCAACATTGGCGACCGTGGCGGCAAGCTTTCCGGCGGACAGCGCCCGCGTATCAGTATTGCCCGTGCCATCTTGAAGAATCCGCCTATCCTGATACTCGATGAGGCCACTTCAGCACTCGATACCGAAAGCGAACGACTGGTGCAGGAGGCTCTGGAACGGCTAATGAAGACCCGTACCACGATTGCCATCGCCCACCGCCTTTCCACCATCAAGAATGCGGATGAGATTTGTGTACTCTATGAAGGTGAAATCGTGGAACGTGGTAAGCACGAGGAACTTCTCGAGAAGAACGGCTATTATAAGAGACTGAATGATATGCAGTCTCTCTCATAGAAATAAAATTCTGCGTACTTTGCTTCCACCCGCTTGTGCTAGGCTGTTATGACTAAATAGGAAGTTAATTTCCTGCAAACAGCCTATTAATTCTTCTTTCTCTTCTATATTTCTTACGCAGAATCTATGATGCAGGTGGGTGTTGACGGCTGCCGGCAGAGTGTTTCACGGCTGTTAGGCGATGATGAATAAAGGGCGTTCTTTTGTCTTTTACGCTTTTTTAACATCTGCTTGCTTCCATTCTATCACTAATTATCCTATTTTTGCAAAGAACACATACATAAACATTGCAAATATCATGAAAAAATTATATCCAACGTCTACGACGACAGCTACTATGACTATCAGTCCAAGTACTCTTAATCATGTAATTCAATCGACCCCGATAATACTATAACTGTAAATATTTAATATTCGCCTACCATGAAAATAAAAGTTGGTTTGATAGGGTTCGGCAGAATGGGGCAAATGTATTGGGAGGAAATGCAGAAAAGCGGTCGATGGGACATCGCATATATCTGCGATACCGATCCGGCCTCCCGAGAATTGGCAAGAAACCTTTCCCCTTCATCCAGAATCATATCCGATGAACAAGAAATCTTTGATGACCAGAGTGTAGAAGCTGTTGGTCTTTTTGCATTGGCAAATTCCAGAAAAGAACAAATAGAGAAAGCTGTCCGGAGCAATAAGCATATCCTGACGGAGAAACCCATTGCCGATACCATTGATAAGGAATGGGAAATTGTGGACCTGATTGAAAAGTATGATCGCATTGCCGCTGTCAACCTTTATCTGCGGAACTCCTGGTATCACCAGGCTATGAAGCAGTTTATCGATGAAGGCGAGATTGGTGAACTGGCTATCTTGCGCATCTGCCACATGACTCCGGGATTGGCGCCGGGCGAGGGACACGAATATGAGGGTCCCGCCTACCACGACTGCGGCATGCACTACATAGACATCGCCCGCTGGTATGCCGACAGTGAATACAAGACCTGGCATGCCCAAGGCATGCGGATGTGGGACTACAAGGACCCTTGGTGGGTACAGTGCCACGGTACGTTCGAGAACGGCATCGCCTTCGATGTCACACAAGGCTTCGTCTACGGACAACTCTCCAGAAACCAGACTCATAATGCATATACGGACATTATCGGTACAAAAGGTATCGTGCGCATGACGCATGATTTCCGGACTGCCGTAGTGGAACTTCACGGCGTGAACCGTACGCTTCGCCTGGAGAAACCGTTTGGCGGAAAGAACCTGGACAAGCTCTGCAACATTATGGCAGACTCCATCGAGAGCGGGAAACGCGATCCGAGATTGCCGCAGATGCGAGACTCGGCCATTGCTTCCCAATACGGATGGACCTTCCTGGAGGATGCGCGCCGCCACGACCTGCCCGGCATAGGCGACTTGCAGACGCTGGAGGAAATCAAGGAGCGCCGGAGGCATATGAAAGAAGGTTACGGACTGCTCCGTCCGAAGAAGACGGTAGTCTGATGCCTATTGTAATAAGAAGTGTTTTAAAACTTAATTATATTAACCGATTTTAAAATCTAAAGAACCATGTCGAAATTTACAAGAAGAGAATTTCTTAAGACCGGAGGTTTAGCTTTGGCGGGTCTTACCATTGCTCCAAGCAGCATTTTGGGTAAGAGTCACGGACACGTACCTCCCAGTGACCGTTTGAACATTGCTGCCGTAGGTATCGGTGGTATGGGACACACTAACATTAATCATGTGAAGGCTACGGAAAATATCGTGGCGCTGTGTGACGTAGACTGGCGCTACGCGAAAGGTGTGTTCGATGAGCTTCCCAATGCGAAGAAGTATTGGGACTATCGTAAGATGTACGATGAGATGGGCAAGGACATCGATGCCGTTATCATCGCTACGGCCGACCATACACATGCCATCATCACTGCTGATGCCATGACGATGGGCAAACATGTATATTGCCAGAAACCGTTGACGCACTCCGTATATGAGTCCCGTCTGCTTACCCGCCTGGCCGCTTCTACGGGAGTAGTTACTCAGATGGGTAACCAGGGTTCTTCGGACGAAGGTACCGACTTGGTGTGCGAGTGGATATGGAACGGCGAAATCGGTGACGTGACGAAGGTGGAATGTGCTACCGACCGTCCCATCTGGCCGCAAGGATTGAATGTTCCCGAAAAGGAAGACCGCATTCCCAAAACCCTGAACTGGGATTTGTTTACCGGTCCTGCCAAGATGAATCCATATAACGAAATCTATCATCCCTGGAACTGGCGCGGATGGTGGGATTATGGTACGGGTGCTTTGGGCGATATGGCTTGTCACATCCTGCACCAGCCGTTCAGAGCTTTGAAGTTGTTGTATCCTACCAAGGTAGAAGGTTCGTCTACATTGTTGCTCAATGCCTGCGCTCCGCAAGCACAGCACGTGAAGCTGACTTTCCCCGCACGTGAAAATATGCCGAAGGTGGCTATGCCCGAAGTGGAAGTTCACTGGTATGATGGCGGCATGATGCCCGACCGTCCGAAAGGCTTCCCCGAAGGAAAGCAACTGATGCAGAGCGGTGGCGGTCTGACTATCTTCCACGGAACGAAGGATACGCTGATTTGCGGTTGCTACGGACAGAATCCGTGGTTGCTTTCTGGCCGTGTGCCCAATGCACCGAAGGTTTGCCGCCGTGTACCGAAGGCTATGAATGGCGGTCATGAGATGGACTGGGTACGTGCTTGTAAGGAAAGTCCTTCCAGCCGCGTAATGCCTAAGTCTGACTTCTCCGAAGCAGGACCGATGAATGAAATGGTGGCAATGGGTGTATTGGCTATCCGTCTGCAGGGCCTGAACAAGACACTGGAATGGGACGGAGCCAACATGCGCTTCACCAATATCGGCGACGACGAGACATTGCGTACAGTCATCAAGGACGGCTTCAAGATACACAACGGCCATCCGAGCTTCGACAAGACATGGACAGATCCGGTAAATGCCAAGGCTTTTGCAGAAGAGCTCATCAAGCATAACTACCGTGAAGGCTGGAAGTTGCCCGATATGCCCAGATAAACATTAAAAAGAGTATCGGAACCAGGTTCCGATGCTCATAAACGAATACTAATCATTTAATTTTTCAGATTATGAAGAAAATATATTATTCTTTGGCTTGTTGCCTTATCGGAGGTATGCTCGCCTCTTGCGGTGGCGGTGCAAAGAAATCGAACGCTACGGAGGAAGCTGCAGCTCCTACTACTACTGCGGTGTCTTATTCCAAGTCTCTGAAAGCGCCTGAAACGGACAGCTTGAACCTGCCGATTGATGCGGACGGTTATATCACTATCTTTGATGGAAAGAGCCTGGACGGATGGCGTGGATACGGTAAGGACAAAGTGCCTTCCAGATGGATTATTGAGGATGGTTGCCTCAAATTCTGTGGAACCGGTACCGGCGAAGGACAGACCGGTGAGGGCGGTGACTTGATTTTCGCCCATAAGTTCAAGAACTTTGAGCTGGAACTGGAATGGAAGATTTCCAAAGGTGGTAACTCCGGTATCTTCTATCTGGCTCAGGAAGTTACTTCAAAGGACAAGGACGGCAACGAAGTGTTGGAACCCATCTATATCTCTGCTCCCGAGTTCCAGGTGCTGGATAACGCCAATCATCCGGATGCCAAACTGGGTAAGGACAACAACCGTCAGGCTGCTTCCTTGTACGACATGATACCGGCTGTTCCGCAGAACGCCAAACCTTTCGGCGAATGGAACAAGGCAAAGATTATGGTATACAAAGGTACTGTAGTTCACGGACAGAACGATGAAAACGTACTGGAATATCACTTGTGGACTAAGCAATGGACTGAAATGTTGCAGGCAAGCAAGTTCAGCGAAGAGAAGTGGCCCTTGGCTTTCGAACTGTTGAATAACTGTGGCGGCGAAAACCACGAAGGCTTTATCGGTGTGCAGGATCATGGCGACGATGTTTGGTACCGCAACATCCGTGTAAAGGTTCTCGACTAATTCCTTCTAAAAAGATAGTACTATGAGAATCAAACATATGATGATTTTGTCAGCACTGTGCTTATCCATGATGGCCACAAGCTGCAGCAGCCACAGCACGGAAACGGCGCCGGAAACGACGAAAAAGGAAGTAGCCATCCAGCTCTATTCTGTAAGAGACTTGGTGAAGGACGGCAGTAACCTCGACCAGATTCTGAAGGATTTGGCTGATATGGGCTATACCAGTGTGGAGGCCGCCAACTACAATGACGGTAAGTTCTACGGCAAGACTCCCCAGGAGTTCAAACAGATGGTGGAAAAGAGCGGTATGACCGTGCTTTCTTCGCACACTACCCACGGGTTGTCGGACGAGGAACTGGCTTCGGGCGACTTTACGGAAGCCTTGAAATGGTGGGATCAGTGCATTGCTGCCCATAAGGAGGCCGGTATGGAGTATATCGTGACTCCGTATCTCTCCGTTCCCAAGACATTGAAAGACTTGCAGACCTACTGCGACTATTACAATGAAGTGGGCAAGCGCTGCCAGGCTGCCGGTTTGAAATACGGTTACCACAATCATGCCCATGAATTCCAGAAAGTGGAAGACAAGGAGCTGATGCTGGACTACATGCTGCAACACACCAATCCCGAATATGTATTCTTCCAGATGGACGTTTACTGGGTAGTGCGCGGCCAGAACAGCCCGGTGGATTACTTCAACAAGTATCCCGGACGCTTCACCATGCTCCATATCAAGGATCACCGCGAGATTGGGCAGAGTGGTATGGTAGGTTATGATGCTATCTTCAAGAATACGGATACTGCTGGCGTGCGCCACATCGTAGCTGAGATTGAGAAATACAGCTGCCCCGTAGAAGAGAGTGTGAAGCAGAGTCTTGACTACTTGCTTGATGCTCCTTTCGTGAAGGCATCGTATAGCAAATAAAACATGATGGCGGCTATTCATTCATAAGCTCGGCCGCATCATTTTCTTGACGCGGGCACAACCGGATGAAGAATCCGGGGTGCCCGCGTTTTTTTACTTCCTTCCGAAGTCGGCCGGAATTTCCCCCCATTGCTTTGTCTCCCATTTTAGGATGCGGGTGGTGTAGGTGTTTTCGCGCAACCACTTCTCCGCACGTTCTATTAGGTGGAAAAGCTCTTCGGTCTTGGCGTCGCGCGGCAGTTTGGTCTTGCATTTTTTCTGTTTTATCCAGTTGATGGCGTTCACGCTGTCACTGTAGATGGGCATGTCGAAACCTTTCTGTTTCAACAAGGCAAGTCCGTGGACAATGGCGAGGAATTCGCCGATATTGTTGGTTCCATACATCGGCCCGAAGTGAAAGATTTCCTGACGGCTGGCGACGTGTACTCCCCGGTACTCCATGGCACCGGGATTTCCGCTGCAGGCGGCGTCTACGGCAAGGCTGTTTTCTGCGACGGCGGCAGGAAGGGGAGCGTCGGCGCCGGGAATAGTCTTGGCAGGAGAAGGGGCCGACCGCTTGATGTACGCGTACGGCGAAGAGGCAAAGGCTTTTTCCGCTTCCTCGCGTGATTCGAACGACTTGTATTTTGCTCCTTCGTAGCCTTTGGTCTGTAGTTGGCAGTCTGTCCAGGAAGTGTAGATACCCGGGCTGACTCCCGCCCATACGACGTAATATTTTTCTTTCTTCATAACTGCGGACAAAGGTAAAAAAGAAAATCCGAACAACTTAACTCTTTCATTTGTTTCTTTGTATGGCGGATATAAAATAAATAAGAGAAAACTCAATAAAAAAAGAAAGGACAAAAAATGAAGAGAACATTTGCAGAAGCCATGGCGCATCGCCGTAGTTATTACTCTATCGGCAGCGATTCGTCGGTGCTGGATGAAGAAATAGTACACATTATTCGTGAAGCCGTAAAGAATGTGCCGTCAGCTTTCAATTCACAGTCTACAAGAATTGTATTGTTGCTGGGCGACGAACATAAAAAATTGTGGAACATCGTGAAGGAAACCCTGAAAGCACGCATCTCTGCCGAGGCTTTTGCCAAGACGGAAGCCAAGATTGACGGCTGCTTTGCCAGCGGACACGGTACTGTGCTCTACTTTGAGGACACTTCTGTAGTCAAAAAGCTGCAGGAAGCATTCCCTTCCTATAAGGATAATTTCCCTACTTGGTCGCAGCATACCTCCGCCATGCACCAGTTTGCCATCTGGACTATGCTGGAAGATATGGGGTTGGGCGCCTCCCTGCAACACTATAACCCCTTGATTGACGACGAGGTACGCCGCACTTGGAACCTGCCCGGCGACTGGATGCTGATTGCACAGATGCCCTTCGGTACACCCACCGGCGAACCGGGAGAAAAGGAATTTGAAGATTTAAGCAAACGTATCAAAATTTTTCTCTGATACAGAGGCGTTTTCAGCTTGGAATTGCTACCTTTGCAGGAAACCTGTAACTCGTAGCAGATATGATACGTATTTTCTTGACCGGCTACATGGGAGCCGGTAAAACTACTTTAGGAAAGGCTTTTGCCCGCGAAATGAATGTGCCGTTCATTGATTTGGACTGGTACATCGAAGAACGTTTTCACAAATCAATCCGTGAATTGTTCACCGAGCGGGGAGAAGCCTCTTTTCGTGAATTGGAGCGAAACATGCTGCATGAAGTAGGGGAATTTGAGGATGTCGTGGTCTCTACCGGTGGCGGTACTCCTTGTTTTTTTGACAATATGGAGTATATGAACGGTTGCGGGCAGACGGTGTTTCTGGATGTACACCCCGATATTCTGTTCCGCCGGCTCCGGGTGGCGAAGCAGCAACGCCCCATCCTGCAAGGCAAGACGGACGAAGATTTGCGCACCTTCATTGTGGAGGCGCTGGATAAGCGTGAGCCTTTCTACTCGCAGGCCCGTTATCGCTTTGATGCCGGTTATCTGGAAAGCCGCAGCCAGATTAGCGAATCCGTGCAACGGTTACGCCAACTTTTAGGACTTTAATCCCTTGTAAATGTGTATTTTTCAGTCCGAGGAGCTGGATATATTAGATTTATGTGTATTTTTGTCGCCCCCTTTATAAGACACACTATAGTGGGAAAATAGTAAATTGTAAATAGTCTAATAGTAAATGTACTGATGAGAAAATGGCGTATTGAAGATTCAGAAGAGCTGTACAACGTAACTGGTTGGGGCACTTCGTACTTTGGTATCAATGACAAAGGTCATGTTGTGGTGACACCGCGTAAGGATGGGGTTGCCGTCGATTTAAAAGAGTTGGTGGACGAGTTGCAGTTGCGCGATGTAGCGGCTCCGGTATTGGTGCGTTTTCCCGATATTCTGGACAACCGCATCGAGAAGGTGTCCTGCTGCTTCAGACAGGCAGCCGACGAGTACGGGTATAAAGGAGAGAACTTTATTATCTATCCCATTAAAGTGAATCAGATGCGTCCCGTGGTAGAAGAGATGATTAACCATGGGAAGAAGTTCAATCTGGGGCTGGAAGCGGGTTCAAAGCCGGAGTTGCATGCTGTGATAGGGGTCAATACAGACCCGGGTTCCCTCGTGGTTTGTAACGGATATAAGGACGAGAGCTTCATTGAACTGGCACTGTTGGCACAGAAAATGGGCAAACGCATTTTTCTTGTTGTAGAGAAACTTAATGAGTTGAATCTTATTGCCAAGATGGCGAAGCAATTGAAGGTGAAACCTAATATCGGCATTCGCATTAAATTGGCTTCCAGTGGAAGTGGCAAATGGGAAGAAAGCGGAGGAGATGCCAGCAAGTTCGGACTGACATCCAG
>ENA-OPDG01002036-OPDG01002036.1-human-gut-metagenome-genome-assembly--contig:-NODE-2036-length-12167-cov-7.042107_pt1 | contig 12167 bp, 7 predicted proteins | sample MGYA00241259_ERZ501498 | MGnify/ENA primary metagenome ERZ501498 (study PRJEB25962, sample SAMEA2042582) | human gut metagenome | biome: human gut; feature: human-associated habitat; material: faeces... | reverse complement strand
TACACGACGACCTTTTCGTGCAAACCGCGCCCCCTGCTGTCCGACGGCGACGTGCTGGACTTGGGCGAAATCAGCAGTGCGCGCTTCAACGCCTACATGCTGACCTTGGCGACGAGCATTTCGCAGATTCTGCCGCGCATCCTGATGAATCTGCCGAACAGCGTGCGGCAGCTCATGGACGGTACGACGACGCTGCCGAGCAGCACCATCATTTTGGATAACGCCGACTAACATCAACCGAAAGCATCACTGCCCCGCAGTGTTCGCTATAAAGAAAAAGGGAAACCAAACAACAAGGAGGAAAACCCCATGAAGAAATTGCTTGCGGTACTGCTCAGCATCATGATGCTGGCGATGCCCCTGACCTCGATGGCGGAAAACAGCGTGTGGGACAATGCCGCGCGTCAGGAAACCACCATCACTATCCACGACCTGAACGCTGACCTCGTGGCGGCGCTGGGCGGGGATGACACCGCGATGGCTGCCATCAACGACCTGCTGGCGGCGCTGTCCCTGACCGGCTATCAGCAGGGCGACGAAGCTGGCTTTGACCTCAACCTGAGCGGCAAGAGCGTGCTGGGTATGGCATCGCTGACGACTGCTGCGGAAGAAAACCAGCTGATGTATGTGTCCAGCGCGCTGCTGGGCGGCGTGATTGCTGTGAACAGCAAGGACGTGGAAGCCATCAAGGAAAAAGCCCTCCGCGCGACGATGAAGATGTCCGGTCAGAGCGACGAGGAGATCGACAAGGCGATTGAAGAATCGAAGGAACAGCTGAGCGGCAATGCGGAATACACTGCCCTGATGGAAGCATCGGCGAATCTGGGCAGCATGACGGAAGAGCAGCTCATGGAAGAACTGACGCAGGCGGACACCACGGCGTTCATGACCATGATGAACGAAATACTGTCCGGTGCAGAAATGGCAGAAGTGACCGAGCAGCCCGGCGACTGCGACGCGGCGAAGAACTACGTCAAAGTCACAGTTCCGCCGGAAAAGATTGCCGAGATGACGAAAGCCCTGCTGGAGATGATCCACAGCGTTCCGAGCATCGGCGCTTACATGGATGCGCTTTTTTCCGCTGCTGACACGAGCTGGGACGACCTGCTGAAAGAGCTTGATGAAGCAGATCTCTATGCGGATGACATCGTTTACGAATACTGGATGACTGAAGCAGGCGAGCTGGTTCGCATGACGGCTTCGGTGAAGATCAACAACGGCGGCGAAGAACCCTTGCCGATGTCCTTCACGATGACCCGCAACACGGCGGACGGCGTGGCGACGTGGCTTGTGACCATCAAGAGCGCGGAAGATACCGCGGCGACGCTGACCTTCGCAGGCGACTTGGAGAACTTCACGGCGAACCTGACCGCCTATGCTGGCGAAGACTCCGTTGAAATCAACGTCAGCGGCAAGGGCGTCGGCACGGACAGCAGCGTTGTTGATGTGGAAATCAAGGAAACGGTGGACGGTGTCGAGCAGGGCTTCGGCGTTGTGGTGACGACCGCTACGACGATGGACGGCGAACAGGGCGTCCGCAAGGTGGATGTGCTGGTGCGCTTCATGGGTCTGGACGTTGTGACCATCACGGCGGAAACCCGCACCTGCGACGCGAAGGACGCGCTGGACGTGAGCAAGGCGCAGGATTTGGGCGCGATGACGGACAGTGAGTTCCAGACGTGGTTCGTCAAGGTGATGAACAACCTGCAGAACCTGCCCATGACCCTGCTGATGAGTCTGCCGGAGAGCATGCTGACCCTGCTGATGGGCGGCAGCAACTGATACGATTTCCTGCATTGGCCTGTGCCATCTGCTTGCGCCTTTCCCATGCTGGCGTTTGCGTTAGCCAGAACGAATCATTTGCGGTGCATCTCGGCGCATTCTCATTTGGAAATAGTATCCGCATGGGAGGCTGACTGAAAAAGTCAGCCTTCTTTTTCATTGCCGGAACATACTGATTTTCGACCAGAAAAGCAATCCAATTGTAAAAATATGCGCGGAATGGTTGACAAGTCGGGCGGATTGCTTTACCATAGTACATGGATTATTCTGTGACTTTACTCCGCACGGCTTGCGGATGATTCAGATGGAGGAACAGGCAAGATGAGGATGCTTGGCAAGCGATTTCTGTCACTCCTGCTCGCGCTGGGAATGCTGCTGATGCTGCTCCCCGCGGCTGCGGCATCGGAGCTGACGATGCTGCAAGTGGATTTTCTGGGCATGTATGCCACAAGCGCGGGAACGTATGAATCCCGGAAATTCACGGGCGATTTTACCGTCATGCAGAACGGGGAGGCGGTCGGCACGATTCGCCTGACCGACTTCGGCAGCGACCCGATTTCCGTCCCCGGTACGGGCAATGTGCAGCTTGTCCCGGTGGCGGAAACGATGCCGGAGGATGCCGTTATGGCGGCGAGCTACACCGTGTCGATTGTCGATGGACGGCTGAACAAAGCGGTCATTGCTGTGCTGACGGACACGGGTCTGTTCACCGTGCACACGGAGAGCAGCTCCTCTTTTGACCTGATTAACGAGCGCGGCGAGACGATTCTCTCCTTCGACACCGACAGCCGGGGCGACTATGCCCTGCCGGCGGCGATTCATACGGGGCTGTATACCCTGCGAATGACGAAGGCTTCGCTGGCCATTGAAAGCTGGCGCGACAAGATTATCAACATTGAGCGCTACACGGGTGCGGATTCCGTGACGAAGGTGAACGCTTCCTATTACTATGTGCCGCCGACGATGGCGCCGACCGCCACGCCTGAACCCACCCCTACTCCTACTCCTACTCCGACCCCGACCCCGACACCGACACCGACGGCAACGCCTACGCCCACGCCGACGGCGACCCCGACATTAGCGCCGACGGAAGCGCCGACCGAGAATCCGACGGAGGAACCGACGGAGAAACCCACGGAAGCGCCGACACCAACCCCGACGGCGACCCCGACCCCGAGCCCGACGCCCACGCCGAGCCCGACGCCCACGCCTACGCCGTCCCCTACCCCTGAACCCGTGGACGGCACGCTGACGATGCTCATGCGCGGCGTGAACGCGGCAGTGGCGTACCAGATTGTCAGCGAGGACGGCAAAACGACCCGCACGGGTTACCTGACCGATGGCGAGACGGTGCAGGAAGCCGACCTCTTCCACGGAACATACGCCGTCACGGTGACGCTGCCGGAAGGTACGCTGCTGACGGGTGTGAACGGCTGGCCGAACCTGCAGAAGGGTCAGGCACAGTGGCTGGGGAACATTCAGGGGATGCAGACCAGCCGTTATGAACTGGATCTGACGCTCAGCGGCGGCATGACCGGCAGCATCGACGATCTGTCTGCCCCGGCGGAAGTGACGATTTCCGGCCAGCGGATGAGCGAACAGATGACGGTCAGCGGCGCGTTTGCGCTGAACGACCTGTATCCTGATACTTATCAGATTACGGCAGCCCTGCCGCGCGGCTTGTATGACACCGAGGGCTGGACGCTCAGCACGACCGATACGGGCGTGACGGCGAGCATTCTGGTGGAAATCGGCGCGGGCGAAACTGTTGTGCTGCCGGCGCTGGCGAACCATGCCACCGGCGACGCTTCCGGCGTGGTGCTGGGGCTGGACGGTCAGCCGATGAGCGGCGTGCAGGTGCAGCTGGTCAATCAGGCGGGCGAAGTCGCGGCGGAAGCGGTGACGGATGAAAACGGCGCTTGGCAGGCGGAGTTCCTCGAATACGGGACGTACGTCGTCCGCTATGACGCGGGCGTGACCCTTGCCAACGGTGCGCTCGTCATTAGCGACGAACCCGCGACTGTGACCGCGAAGGCGGCGAATCCGGCGGCACTGACCATCCACGCCTTCCGCGATAACGATAACAACGGTTCACGCGGGAAATACGAGGAAGGCGTGTCCGGCGCGACGATGAGCCTCATCACCGAAGTCAACGGCGTGGAGGTTGTTGTGGCATCCGGCGAAACGGACAAGAACGGCGAAGTGTCGCTGGCTGTGCCGGCGGGGACGTACGTCCTGCGCAGCGAGCTGCCCGCGGGCTTCGGCCATGGTGCGCACGGCAAAAATGTCAGCGCGAACATGTCCATCATGGATGAAACGACCGAACAAGTGCAAAGCAGCGTGCCGCTGACCCTCGAAGCCGGTTCTGTGACCGACGTGGGCGTCGGCGTGATGACGATGGCGGCGCTGCAGGGTCTTGTGTGGCTGGATGAAAACGACGACGGCGTGTATCAGGACGGTGAACCCGGTCAGGCGGGCATCAAAATCCGCGCCGTCGGCGTGAAAAACGGTCTGGTGTACGAAACCGAGAGCGGCGAGGACGGCAAGTTCTACATCGGTCAAATGCGCTACGGCACATACAATGTCGAATACAGCCTGCCGGACGGCTTGGTGTTTGCGCGCTACAGCCAGACGGGCGGTAATCGCCGCTCTATCATCACCAGTGAATTCAAGCGCTCCGAAACGGATCAGGTGATTCTTGAACGCGGTGACTTGGAGGAAGTCCTCCTTGGCGTGATGAAGGGCTCTGACATCAACGGCATCTGCTTCCTGGATGAAAACAACAACGGCGTGTACGACGAGGGCGAAAAGACGCTGGAAGGCGTGAAGGTCGTCCTGTACCGTCAGGCCATCGGCAAGGAGCTGCTGAACACCGTCTCCGACGAGAACGGGCGCTTCACCTTCGCCAACATCCGCGGCAGCACGTTCCGCGTCAAAGCGACGATTCCGCAAGGCTATGTGTACACCATCGCGGGCGATGGCGAGTACGGCAACCTGTTCGCTCCCGGCACTGACCGCCGCGAGTACACGATTTCCGACGTGGTGCTGGAGAACGACAGCGAGATGACGATGGCCATCGGCGCGATTACTTACGGCAGCATCTCCGGCACGGTGTATCTGGATGACGACTTCTCCGGCAGCCGGATGGACGCGGAAAAGATGGTCAACAACTTCACCGTCACCCTGACGGATGAAAACGGCAATACCCGCACGGCGAAAACGAACCGCAGCGGCGTGTATACCTTCGATGACCTTGCGCCGGGGCAGTACACCGTGAGCGCGACCGCGAACCACGGCTTGGCGTTCACACGCACGGGCGACGGCAATATCCTCCGCAACCTCTCCGGCGGCGCGGGCGAAAGCGAACCGGTGGCGCTCAAAATGGGCGCGGATTTGACGGGTCTTGATATCGGCATGATTACCCCCGGACATGTGTCCGGCGTGGTGTTTGCCGACAAGAACGACAATGGCCTGCGCGACGCGGATGAAGGCGGCTTGCTCGGCGCGGTGGTTCACCTGATGGACGAAACCGGTGACGTGGCGACCCGCACCATCGGCGCGGATGGCAGCTTCCTGTTTGACGCGGTGCTGCCCGGAACGTACCGCCTGCGCTACGAGCTGCCGGGCGACGGCGTGTTTGCTCCCCTGACGGACGGCGGCAACACCATCGCGCCGGATTCCGACGGCACGACGGATTCCTTTACCATCAGCGTGGGCGAAGAAGTCACCGCGCCCCTGTGCGGCGCACTGGCTCTGGGCGACATTGAAGGCATGGTGTTTGCCGATCACAATGGCAACGGCGCGCAGGATGCAAACGAAGCGGCGCTTGCCGGCGTGACGCTGATTCTGACCCCCTCCCGCGAGGATTTGACGGAGCAGACCGTCCTCACCGATGCGACGGGCGCGTACAGCTTCACCGGGATGCGGCCGGACGCCTACACGCTGACCCTGCGCTTCCCGGAGGGCATGGTGCTCTCCAAGCTGGACGGCAATGTGACCCTGCCGCTGACGCACGGGCTGAACGAGCAGCAGGTGAACATCGAAATCGGGCTGGGCGAGGAATGGCTGAATCAGGCGCTTGGCGGCGTGATTCCGTCGAAGATGTCCGGTCAGGTTTGGGTGGATGAGAATGACAACGGGCGCATGGACGCGGGCGAAATCACCCCGGAAAACGAGACGCTGACCCTGCTGGATGAAACCGGCGCGGTGTTTGCGCAGGTGCAGACCGATGCGGATGGGCGGTTCGCCATCGACGGCATTGCCCCCGGCGTGTACAGCCTTGCCTACGACCTCAAGGAAGGTACGCAGGCGGCGCGTCTGGGCGACAGCACCTTCACCACCGAGGGCAGTCAGCTCGTCATGACCGAAATTGAAATTAGCGAAAACAACAACTACACTGCTCCGATGCTGGGCTTGAAGATTGACACAAGCATTGGCGGCATGGTCTGGTGCGACAACGCGGGCGAGATTGCGCCCCTGTCCGGCGCGGAGGTTATCTTGCTGGACGAAAAGGGCAGCGAACTGCAAACCGCGACGACGGGCGAGGACGGCATCTACCGCTTTGACGGCTTGATGCCGGGCAACTACCGTCTGCGTGTGACGCTCCCGAACGGCTACGTCGTCGTAGAAAAGGACGACACGCGCCTCAAGGACGGGCAGAACATCAGCGTGATGACGACCTACACCGCCCGCGAGGGAGAGAGCGACCTGATTGTCCTGCGCATGAGCCAGCATCAGCTGGAACAGAATATTGGCGCGGTGCAGCCGGGCACGCTGGGTGACTTCTGCTGGCTTGACCTGAACGGCAACGGCCTGCAGGACGCGGGCGAACTCGGTCTGGGCGACATGCGCATCGAGCTGTGGCGAAACGACCAGCTCGTCGCGGAAACGACAACCGACACGTACGGTTACTACACTTTCGAGAACCTGTATCCCGGCGTGTACACGCTCAAGCCCATCTACCCGGCGGAAGTTGTGCCGACGCGTATGCGCACGGATATTCCGCTGATTGCGTCGATTCTGGGCGAAAACGGCGAATCGAACCCGGTGCAGGTGACCTCCGCCAGTACGACCTACACGGCGGATTTGGGCTTCGTGCTGGTTGATGACGACGTGCTGCCGGCAAACTACGGCATCGGCGAAAAGCAGGACTGGACGAAGAAGTAAGGGACAATGCGGAATTGCGCATCCGCGGATGGCGGGGTGCTGCGGGGGCGAAAGCTCTCGCGGTGCCCCGTTTGTTGTGAAGGGGGGGAGGGAAGCAAAGTCCGCTTTTACGGAAAGAATCAACTGTTTGATTTGGTGAGAATTGAAAAGTAAATAAAAGTCACTTCACTCGCATTTCGTGAATGAAAATGGAAGCTGCTTCATTCTGAAATCCCAAATCCGCGCGAATCAACCGTTTTCCTGCGCGAAAGCGTATTGCAAAAGCGGCTTGCATCTGGTACTATAAACGTTACCAGATGTGGCTGTTTAATATGGAAAGAAATCAGCCGAATCATGCTGGAAATGAAAGGACGGAAACAAATATGAAGAAACTCCTTGCTCTCCTGATGGCGCTCATGATGTGCTGCACTGCCTTTGCGTTCGCGGAGGAAGAAGCGGAAGTGCCGGCAGTTGAAATGAATGTCAGCTTCGAGGCGCAGACGGTTGCGCTGGGTGAAACGGGTCTGACGATGCAGATTCCGGCGGACTGGGCGGTTCAGGAAGTCCCCGCAGGCACGGAAAACGCCGAGAGCATCCTGCTCTTCGCCGTCAACGCCGACCAGACGGTCAGCATTACGGCGCAGCTGTCCGCGATGAGCTTTGAAACGCTGCTGCAAGGCATTCAGGACGCGGGCGCGACGGAAGAAATGCTCGCTGAGCTGTATGTCAACGAAAACTATTGCCTGATGTACACCCCCGGCGACACCGTGCTGGCGCTGTACACCTTCCTTGATGACGAGACGGTTCTCGCCGTGACGTTCCAGGTCGCCAGCAAGGAAGTGGGCGACGCGCTGGAAAACATGCCGCTGGAGATCTTCGGCAGCTTGGCGGCAGCGGAGTAATTCACTTCGTTACCACGATGCAGGACGAATGAGCGTCCTGCATTTTTTGTGCGCAAAAATGAACAGTGACTTGCAGAAAAACTTGAAAAATGCAACAACTTGGACGAAAATATTCAAAATACACGAGAAAAACATAAAAAAAACACAGTTTGTGCAACAAAACACTTGATTTTCTCCATACAGTGTTCATAATAAAGCATCGACACGGTGAAGCCGGTTGGTTTGGCGTGTCGATGAACAAGAAACGCAGGCAGACGCGGCAGCGCCCCTGCCGGGAAGGTGGAGCGGATGAATTCCAAGATGCTGTTTTATATCCTCAAGCGCGTGCTGCTGGCGCTGCTGACCATCTGGATTGTCATCACGGTGACGTTCTTCGTGATGCACTCGATTCCGGGTGGACCGTTCGCAAGTGAAAAGGCAATTTCCGCGGAAGCGCAGGCGGCGCTGGAGGCCAAGTACGGGCTGGACAAGCCGCTGGGCGAACAGTATGTGACGTATCTGCGCGACGTGGTGACGAAGCTGGACTTCGGGCCGAGCCTGAAGCAGCGCGGCCGTCAGGTCATTGACATTATTCTGGATGGCATGAAGACCTCCGCAAAGCTTGGTCTGATTGCGGCGTTCAGCGCGGCGATTGTCGGCATCGTCCTCGGCGCGCTGGCGGCGCTGCGGCGCAACACCGTGCTGGATAAGATTATCATGGTGATTACGACCGCGTTCGTGTCCATGCCGTCGTTCATTATGGGGTCATTCCTGCTGATAGTGTTCTCAGTCAAGTTAGGCTGGGTACCCGCGAACGGCGCGACGGCCGAAGGGCTGATCCTCCCGATTATCACCCTTGCGCTCTACCCGATGAGCTACATCACGCGCCTGACGCGCTCCTCCATGCTCGACGTGCTGGGGCAGGATTATATCCGCACCGCGCGCGCCAAGGGCGTTTCGGGCAAGAAAATTATCTTCGGTCACGCGCTGAAGAACTCGCTGATTCCGGTTATCACCTATTTCGGCCCGATGCTGGCGTTCATCGTCACCGGCTCGATGGTCGTCGAGCAGATTTTCGCCGTGCCGGGCATCGGCCGCCAGTTCGTATCCAGCATCACCAACCGCGACTACACCATGATTATGGGGACGACCATTTTCCTCGCCTCTTTAATCGTGATTATGAATCTGATCAGCGACCTGCTCTACAAGGTGGTTGATCCGCGCATTGATTACGAATAAGGAGGCCTCTGCATCATGATGATGAACAAGAAAAAGCCCTTTAGCCTGCATCTGGATGTGGATTCCTTCATGCCCGCGACGGCGGAGGAAAAGGAAGTCATCTCCCGGATGCGGCCGTCCTCGACCTTTTTCCGCGATGGCGTGAAACGCCTGCTGAAGAACAAGGTCGCAACCATCAGCCTGATTCTGATTGTGCTGATTACGCTGTCCTCCATCATTATTCCGATGTTCTGGCCGTATTCGTATGACCAGATGCTGGGACAGACGAAGGGTCGCCCGATGGACAACAGCTACAACAACCTCGCGCCGTTCCAGTACGGCAAGACGGAACTGAAGAAAATCGACAAAGGGGAATCTGTTTTCCCGCACATCTTCGGCACGGACGCGCACGGACGCGACTACTTCATCCGTGTCGTCTATGGAACACGCATTTCCCTCGCCGTCGGCTTCTTCGCCAGCATCATCGTGCTGGTGATTGGCATGATGATTGGCGCAGTCGCGGGATACTTCGGCGGCAGGGTGGACTTGTTCATCATGCGAATCGTCGATATTATCTACTCATTGCCGGACATGCTGGTCATCATCCTGCTGGCGGTCGTGCTGGGGCAGGTGCTGCATGTGGAAGGCACCATCTTAGAGAAAATCGGCTCGAACATCATCAGCATGTTCATCGTCTTTGGTCTGCTCTATTGGGTGGGCATGGCGCGCCTGATTCGCGGTCAGATTCTGTCCCTCCGTGAGCAGGAGTACGTGCTGTCGGCGCAGGCGACGGGCGCGAAGGCGCAGTGGATTATCCGCAAGCACCTTTTGCCGAACTGCATCAGCGTCGTGATTATTTCGACCGCGCTGCAAATTCCGAACGCGATTTTCACCGAAAGCTTCCTGTCCTTCCTGGGTCTGGGCGTTAATGCGCCGATGCCCTCGCTGGGTTCGCTGGCTTCTGACGCGCTCAACGGCATCTATTCCTACACCTATCGCCTGATTATCCCCGCCGTGGTCATCTGCCTCATCGTGCTGAGTCTGAACCTGTTCGGCGACGGCCTGCGCGACGCATTTGACCCGAAGCTGAATGCGTGATGAAAGGAGCTGGACAAAATGGCATTGCTGGAAGTCAATGACCTGCATACATCCTTCTTCACCGACGCGGGCGAAGTCAAGGCGGTGGACGGCGTTTCGTTCCGCCTTGACCACGGCAAGGTGCTGGGCATCGTGGGCGAAAGCGGTTCGGGCAAGAGCGTCACGGCGTATTCCATCATGCAGATTCTTGCGCCGACGGGCAAAATCGTCAGCGGCAGCGTGAAATTCGACGGGCAGGAGTTGGTCGGCGCGGACGAGAAGCTGCTGCGCTCCGTGCGCGGCAACCGCATCTCGATTATCTTCCAAGACCCGATGACGTCCCTGAACCCGACCTACACCATCGGCCGGCAGCTGATGGAAGCGATTTTGCTGCACACCGACCGCAACCGCCATCAGGCGCGCGAACGCGCGGTGGAGATGCTGAAGCTGGTCAACGTCAACGAACCGGAAAAGCGCATGAAGCAGTACCCGTTCGAGCTGTCGGGCGGTATGCGGCAGCGCGTAATGATTGCTATGGCGCTGGCGTGCGAGCCGGACATCCTGATTGCCGACGAGCCGACGACCGCGCTGGACGTGACGATTCAGGCGCAGATTCTTGATTTGATGCGCGATTTGCAGAAGAAGATGGGCATGGCGATTATCATGATTACGCACGACTTGGGCGTTGTCGCCCAGATGTGCGACGAGGTCATCGTCATGTACGCCGGTTCTATCTGCGAACAGGGTACGGCGGATGAAATCTTCTACAACCCGCGCCACGAGTACACGAAGGGCTTGATGCGCTCCATCCCGACGGCGGAGAACAACGGACAGCGCCTGGAGCCGATTACCGGTACGCCGATTGACCTGCTGAACATGCCCAAAGGCTGCCCGTTCGCGCCCCGCTGCGAGGCGGCGATGAAGATTTGCCTGAAAGAGAAGCCGGTTCGGATGCTCATCAATGACGACCATATGGCAACCTGCTGGATGAACGTCAAGAAGGGCGTGGAGGACGGCAGCATCACGGAGGAAGGAGGAGTGCCCTGTGTCTGAAGCGCAGATGCACCAGCCGCTGCTGGAAGTCAAGGGACTGAAAGAATACTTTGACATCAACATGGGCTTCTTCCGCACCAAGCCGCTGAAGGCGGTCGATGATGTGTCCTTCACCATCAACAAGGGCGAAACGCTCGGTCTGGTGGGCGAATCCGGCTGCGGCAAGACGACTGTTGGGCGCACCATCCTACAATTGTACAAGCCGACGGCGGGCGAAATCATTTACGATGGCAAGCCTGTCAAGACGAAAGCGGACTTGCAGAAGTTCCGCACGAAGGCGACGATGGTGTTCCAAGATCCGTACTCCTCGCTGAACCCGCGCATGACCGTGTCGGACATCGTGGGCGAACCGCTGGATGTGCACCACCTGTATTCCTCCAAGAAGGAGCGGGAGGAGCGCATTTTGCAGCTGCTGGGCTATGTCGGACTGAACAGTGAACACGCCTCGCGTTACGCGCACGAGTTTTCCGGCGGTCAGCGTCAGCGCATCGGCATTGCGCGCGCGCTGGCGGTGAATCCGGAATTCATCGTCTGCGACGAGCCGGTCTCGGCGCTGGACGTGTCGATTCAGGCGCAGGTCATCAACATGTTTGATGATTTGCAGGATCGGCTGGGGCTGACATACCTGTTCATTGCGCATGACCTGCTGGTTGTGCGGCACATTTCGGACAGAATCGCCGTGATGTATCTGGGCAAGATGGTGGAGCTGGCGTCGGCGGAGGAAATCTACAATCACCCGCTGCACCCGTACTCCAAGTCGCTTTTGTCCGCCGTTCCGCTGCCTGACCCGAAGGCTGCGCGCGCGAACAAGCGCATTGTCCTCTCCGGCGACATTCCAAGCCCCCTGAACGCGCCGTCGGGCTGTCCGTTCCGCACGCGCTGCCCCCACGCCACCGAAGCCTGCGCGCAGTCGATGCCGCCCTTCAACGAAGTCGAGAAGGGGCACTTCGTCGCCTGCCACCGGGTGAAGGAGTTAGGGTGAGGGGAAGCGCCAGAGGCTCTGCCTCTGGA
>ENA-OPDG01002026-OPDG01002026.1-human-gut-metagenome-genome-assembly--contig:-NODE-2026-length-12249-cov-2.854765_pt1 | contig 12249 bp, 8 predicted proteins | sample MGYA00241259_ERZ501498 | MGnify/ENA primary metagenome ERZ501498 (study PRJEB25962, sample SAMEA2042582) | human gut metagenome | biome: human gut; feature: human-associated habitat; material: faeces... | reverse complement strand
CACCCGCCACACCGTTACGGCGCAATTCGTAAAGGTCATCAAGCGTGCTCTTGGAGCCGGGCAGCAGGATGACGTCGGCCTTTGCCAGCTCATCCACATTGTTGGTATAGAACAGATGTACGCGCGGGTCACGCTCCAGCACATTGAAATCGGTGAAGTTACTGAGGTGGCGCAGCAGAATGACGGCGATGTTCACCTTTCCCTTCTCGGCACGGACAGACTTTGCGGCAAGCGCCACGGAGTCTTCTTCTTCAATGTAGATATCACGGTAGTAAGGCACCACCCCGACAACGGGAATGCCGCAAAGCTCCTCCAGCATCGTAATGCCCGACTCGAAGAGACGTATATCCCCCCGGAACTTGTTGATAAGAATTCCTTTAATGCGTTCCCGCTCATGGGGACGAAGCAACATCAGCGAACCGTAGACGCTGGCAAACACACCGCCACGGTCAATGTCGCCCACAAGAATTACATCGGCTCCGGCATGCAGGGCCATCGGCAGATTGACAAGGTCGGTATCCCGCAGATTGATTTCGGAGATGCTTCCCGCGCCTTCCAGCACAACGGGATTATAGCGAGCGGCAAGGCGGTCGTAGGCAGCACAAACCTCCCGGCGCAGCTCGTCGCGTCCTTCCTTGCGGAAATAATCATAAGCATTGCGGTTGCCGATAGGACGCCCGTTGAGGACAACCTGCGAGGTATGGTCCGACTGTGGTTTCAGCAGCAGCGGATTCATGTCCGTGTGGCAAGGCACTCCGGCGGCTTCTGCTTGCACAGCCTGGGCACGGCCTATCTCCAGCCCTTCGGGAGTGGCAAATGAATTGAGCGCCATATTTTGTGCCTTGAACGGTGCGGGCTGATAGCCGTCCTGCTTGAAGATGCGGCAGAAGGCGGCAGCAATGATGCTCTTCCCCACATCACTGCCCGTCCCGGCAAACATAATCGGATGAAGTTTCTCCATAAATTCCATTTTAGCGAATGCAAAGATAGTGCAAATCCGAATATCTCTCCCATTCATAAGCCATATCTTCGGAAACTATTCGTTATATTTGTAACGTTCTATTCAAAAAGATGACTACTGAACAATTCCCACCTCCTCTTGTTTAGAGAAACAAGAACCCCTAAACCGAACGAACTTATGAATAATCTATTATGCCGGAGATTCTTTCCGGCTGCTGCCTGCGTACTGCTTGCCATCGGTGGAGTGGCCGCACAAACCTCCCTTCCCCTTAGCTTCGGTGATGCCCTAAGGCAGATGCAAAACGGCAACCGCAGCCTGAAAATAGCCGACAAGGGAATTGAAGCCGCCCGTGCGGAACGTGACAAACTGAATGCCCTCTGGTACCCCTCCCTGCAAGGTGCCGGTACGTTCGTGCATCTTTCCGAAAAGATAGAGGTAAAACAGCCCCTTTCCCAGTTCACCGACCCGGCAAAGGACTTTGTGCACAACATCGTGCCGGACGACCAATTCATCAGCAGCATACTCGACCAGATAGGCTCCCATACCCTTGCCTTTCCACTGGCTCCACGCAACCTGACTTCCGTCGGCCTGACTGCCGAATGGGTCGTATTCTCCGGCGGCAAGCGCATCCGGGCCTCGAAGATACTCGCGGACTTTGATGGCATTGACATAATATTCATAGCCACCCAAAGCGATATCTTGTTTTCCGGCAGTCAACGTGAATTTATCAGACATTTTCCAATTCACCAAAGCATACTCAATGGAAGAGGACAAATTATCCAACGAGTGGGGATTGCTGTATTTATTAAACGACTGACGGAAATGATAAGAAAATTGTTTACTGAAAGAACCTAATATCTCCAGTTTTACACGATTCAGTTTAAAAGAGGCATCCTCTAAATCTCCTTCAATAAAGTTGGCAACTCCCGAAGTGGAGAATTGCAGGTTCATGTGTGCCGAAAGATTCGGATTGCTATTAGGAAACAAACGTCCCACCAAACTACGGATAGAATCATCCGGACTGATTAACGGCTGTTCTTGCGCCTTCAAAGTCAATACGACGCATAATAAGATACAGCATGACAAGAGTAGTCTTTTCATGGGGTATTTTCGTAGTATTAAATTTCGGTTAATGTAATAAATCAGGGATAATAAAACCGAAGATGCTTAAATCATTCCTCTTTTCTTCAATTCTTCTGCCGCAACCTCCAGCTCTTTATACCATTCTTCACCAAATTTCCGCACCAACGGTTCCTTTAAGAACTTGTATACAGGAAGGTTCTCTTTTTTTCCCAATAACACGGCGGCTTTACATACATCCCAACGATGGTAATTCACCGCTTTATAAGGGCCATAATCACCTATACGGATGGGATAAAGATGACAAGAGATTGGTTTATAGAAATCGGTCTTACCTGCCCGGAAGGCTTTCTCGATGGCACAATAACAATACCCTTTCTCGTCATAACAGGTAAATACACAATCTTTCTGATTGACGATGGAAGTTACCAAATCGCCCTCTTCATCTGTATAAACCACTCCCTGCTTATCAATCACCGCCCGTGCCTCGGGTGAAAGCTCGTCCCAAATAACAGGAAGCACCTCTTCCAGTTTTTCCACTTCATCCAATTCCACCGGTGCACCGGCATCTCCCTCTATGCAGCACTCACCTTTGCAGGCATCGAGATTACAAAGAAATTTCTCACGAAACACATCAAGGGAGATTACAACATCATCTATCTGTATCATCTCTTATTAAATTAAAATGTCATTCCGGACAAAGTGACGAATCCATGCTTCATTACAGATTCCTCACCTTGTTCAGAATGACAAATAAATATACTTTCTACATTATTTTATCAAATCCCGTCCGGTCATGTCGGCAGGCTGGGGCATGCCCAAAATGTGCAAGATAGAAGGAGCAACATCTGCCAATACACCATTTTCCACTTTAGCATTCTTGTTCTCTGTTACATATACAAATGGAACAGGGTTCAAAGAGTGAGCCGTATTAGGTGTACCATCTTCATTCAGTGCATGGTCGGCATTACCGTGGTCGGCAATAATGATTACTTCATAATCATTAGCCTTGGCAGCTTCCACTGTATCTTTCACGCACTCGTCAATAGCCTTCACTGCTTTTTCAATAGCGTCATAGATACCTGTATGACCTACCATATCACCATTAGCGTAATTCACGACAATGAAATCGAATTTCTGGGTCTTGATGGCTTCTACCAATTTATCCTTCACTTCATAAGCACTCATCTCAGGCTTCAAGTCGTAAGTAGCCACTTTCGGAGATGGAACCAAGATACGCTCTTCGGCATCATACGGAGTTTCACGACCACCATTGAAGAAGAAAGTCACGTGAGCATACTTTTCCGTTTCTGCAATGTGTAACTGAGTCTTACCGTTAGCAGCCAGATATTCACCCAACGTATTTTGAACATTTTCCTTGTCGAACAGAATATGAACACCCTTGAAAGATGCATCATACGGAGTCATGCAATAGAACTGCAAGCCCGGAATAGTATGCATACCTTGTTCCGGCATATCCTGTTGAGTCAGCACAACAGTCAATTCCTTGGCACGGTCGTTACGGTAGTTGAAGAAGATAACCACATCACCTTCTTTGATGGTACCGTCTACGGTAGAATTATTGATCGGTTTGATGAATTCATCTGTAACACCTTCATCGTATGATTCCTGCATAGCCTGAACCATATCGGTGGCTTGCTTTCCTTTACCTTCAACCAACAGGTCGTATGCTTCTTTCACACGTTCCCAACGCTTGTCACGATCCATAGCATAGAAGCGACCAACGATAGAAGCGATTTTACCGGCTGATTTTTCACAGTGCGCAGTCAGTTGTTCGATAAAGCCTTTACCACTCTTCGGGTCTGTGTCACGACCATCCATAAAGCAGTGGATAAATGTATTTTCAATGCCATATTCTTTAGAGATATCGCAAAGTTTGAACAAATGATCGAATGAACTGTGTACACCACCGTTTGAAGTCAATCCCATAAAGTGGATGTTCTTGCCATTTTCCTTTGCGTAAGAGAAAGCGGAAACAATCTCGGGATTCTTCATTATGCTGTTGTCGGCACATGCACGGTTAATCTTTACCAAATCCTGATAAACGATACGTCCTGCACCGATATTCAAGTGTCCTACTTCGGAGTTACCCATCTGTCCGTCGGGCAAACCAACGTTCTCACCGCTAGCCTGCAATTCAGAGTGCGGATAGTTTGCCAACAGAGAATCCCAGTAAGGAGTGGGAGTGTTAAAGATTACATCGTCTTTACCTTGATCGCCGATACCCCAACCATCAAGAATCATTAAAAGGGCTTTTTTACTCATAATCTTATTTTGTTTAAAGTTTATCCTTGCTTTTTCCGGGTGCAAAGGTACAAAAAAGCCCTGTCAATGAATAATGTTTCACCTATTTTTTATAGAGGAAGTTCGATGACAAAATGCAGTCCGTCTTTAAATTCCATATCCCGAGTCAATTTTGCATTCATACGCCCGGCAATCATTTCACAAACCAGCAAAACAATATCCGGCGCACCGGCAAGACACGACTCCCCCCCCTTTGTTCTGTAATGCGGTTAATATACTTCGGCAAATACTCTAATTATATTATTTGATTAGTACGTACTACACATTCTTCCGGAAATCGATATAGAAGCTTCGATTCTTGTGTTATAAAACATACCTTTTCATCTTGCTGTTTATGAATAAATTGCATTCCTTTGCATCGGGACAGTTCAGCACAGTTTGCATTGTCCGCGTAAAACCTTAAACAGTTCATGAAAGTTACCTTTGGACAGCAGACCACTAAAGTGAAACAACTGGCTGATTTACTCAGTCAGGAGATTTCCATGGGCAAATATAAATCGGACTGCACATTACCGTCCATCAACAAACTGAGCCGTGAGTATCAAGTGTCGCGGGATACGGTGTTCAAAGCATTCATTGATTTAAAAGACCGGGGAATAATAGACTCTACTCCGGGCAAAGGTTACTACGTTACCAACAAGCTTACAAACATTCTGCTTCTGCTGGACGAATATTCTCCCTTTAAATACTCGTTATATAATAGTTTTATCAAAAAACTATCCATCAACTACAAAGTAGATTTATTGTTTCATCAATATAATGAACGACTTTTCAATACCATCTTACGTGAATCAATAGGCAGATACAATAAATACATTGTGATGAACTTCGACAATGAGAAACTATCCCCCCATCTTTACAAAATAGATTCGTCTAAGTTGCTGCTGTTGGATTTCGGGAAGTTCGATAAAAAGGACTATTCATACGTATGTCAGGATTTTGACGATTCCTTTTATCATGCATTGGCCGCATTGAAAGAACATCTGAGAAAATATCAGAGACTAGTACTTTTATTTCCCGAAGACATCAAACACCCCCGTAGCAGTTGTCAGTATTTCAATTGTTTCTGTCAGGATTATCACATTGATTCAGCCATTGTGGAAAATACAGACCGGATACAAGTCCGTAAAGGAGAAGTATACATTGCAATCCGTCAGATAGAGGTAGTCAATATAATCAAGCAAAGCCGGACAACCGGGCTGAAATGCGGAGAAGATTTCGGACTGATAGCCTACAATGACACTCCTGCCTACGAGGTAATAGACCAAGGGATTACGGTACTCAGTATCAACTGGGAAGAGCTGGGGCGGAAAGCCGCAGAATTTGTACTAACCGGACAGGAAATAAGAACTTATCTCCCTACCGAAGTCCATTTAAGAAATTCAATTTAACAACTAAAACCTATGTATATCATGAAAAAGTATCCTAAAATCGGGATTCGTCCCACTATCGACGGCCGCCAGGGTGGTGTCCGCGAAAGCCTTGAAGACAAAACTATGAACCTGGCAAAAGCTGTTGCCGAACTGATTTCATCTAACTTGAAAAACGGTGACGGAAGCCCCGTGGAATGTGTAATAGCAGACAGCACCATCGGTCGTGTAGCCGAAAGCGCCGCTTGTGCCGAGAAATTCGAACGCGAAGGAGTAGGTGCCACCATTACCGTAACCAGTTGCTGGTGCTATGGCTCCGAAACAATGGATATGCACCCGCACTGGCCGAAAGCAGTCTGGGGATTCAACGGTACAGAACGTCCGGGAGCCGTTTATCTGGCTGCCGTATTAGCCGGACACGCACAGAAAGGGCTGCCTGCATTCGGTATTTACGGACACGATGTACAAGATTTGGATGACAACACGATTCCGGCCGATGTAGCAGAAAAACTATTGCGTTTCGCCCGTGCCGCCATGGCTGTAGCCAATATGCGCGGAAAAAGCTATCTTTCTTTCGGTAGTGTCTGCATGGGTATCGCCGGCTCTATTGTCGATCCTGACTTTTTCCAGGAATATCTGGGAATACGTAATGAAAGCGTGGACGAAACTGAGATCCTGCGCCGTATGGAAGAAGGAATCTATGACCATGAAGAATATGCCAAGGCAATGGCCTGGACTGAAAAATATTGCAAGCCCAACGAAGGGGAAGACTTTAAGAACCGTCCCGAAAAGCGCAAAACCCGTGAAGAGAAGGATGCCGACTGGGAATTTATTGTAAAAATGACTATCATCATGCGTGACTTGATGGTCGGCAACCCGAAATTGCTTGAAATGGGATTCAAAGAAGAAGCTATCGGCCATAATGCCATCGCAGCCGGCTTCCAGGGGCAACGCCAATGGACTGACTGGAAACCAAACGGTGACTTCAGTGAAGCACTGCTCAACACCACTTTCGACTGGAACGGCATTCGCGAAGCATACGTTCTGGCTACCGAAAATGATGCTTGCAATGGTGTTGCCATGTTATTCGGTCACCTGCTGAGTGGCTGTGGACAGATGTTCTCCGACATCCGTACTTACTGGAGTCCCGAAGCGGTAAAACGTGTCACCGGCAAAGAACTTACCGGAATGGCTAAAAACGGTATCATCCATCTTATCAACTCTGGTGCAACCACTCTGGACGCTACCGGTGAGAGCCATAATGAAGCGGGAGAGCCCTGCATGAAGCCCAACTGGGAAATGACTGAAGCCGATGTCGAAGCTTGTCTGAAAGCTACAACCTGGTATCCGGCAGATCGCGACTATTTCCGTGGAGGCGGTTTCTCTTCCAATTTCTTGTCTAAAGGCGGTATGCCTGTCACCATGATGCGTCTTAATCTGGTAAAAGGCTTAGGTCCAGTATTGCAACTGGCAGAAGGCTGGACAGTAGATATTGATCCGGAAATCCATCAGGTACTGAACATGCGTACAGACCCCACATGGCCTACTACTTGGTTTGTACCCCGCCTATGCGACAAACCTGCATTCCGTGATGTCTATTCGGTAATGAACAACTGGGGAGCCAACCACGGCGCCATCAGCTATGGACACATCGGACAGGATTTAATAACTCTGGCATCTATGCTACGTATTCCTGTTTGTATGCATAATGTAGAAGACGACAAGATTTTCCGCCCGGCATCATGGAATGCCTTCGGTATGGATAAGGAAGGTTCCGACTACAGAGCTTGCTCAACTTACGGACCTATTTATAAATAGTTAATAAATTGAGAATTGAAAATTAAAAATTGAGAAAGGGTTATATGCCTATCCTTTTTTTGTTTTCAATTCTCATTTCTTAATTTTTAATCCTCAATCTTTAATTTAAGAAATGAAAGATACAGATCAACCCATCCTGCACAAAGATGGAGTCAGTTACGTACTACCGTTTATATTAGTCACCTGCTGCTTCGCCCTCTGGGGATTCGCCAATGATATCACCAATCCGATGGTAAAAGCATTCTCTAAAATCTTCCGGATGAGTGTCACCGATGGCGCATTGGTGCAAGTTGCCTTCTATGGCGGATATTTCGCCATGGCTTTTCCGGCAGCTATGTTTATCCGTAAATACTCTTATAAAGCCGGTATCCTGCTGGGATTGGGACTTTATGCCGTAGGAGCCTTATTATTCTTTCCCGCTAAAATGACAGGCAGCTACTATCCGTTCTTATTAGCTTATTTTATTCTGACCTGCGGACTCTCCTTCCTCGAAACCAGTTCCAACCCTTACATCTTGTCCATGGGAACAGAAGCTACCGCTACCCGACGTCTCAATCTGGCACAATCGTTTAACCCTATGGGCTCTTTACTGGGAATGTATGTAGCCATGAACTTTATCCAGGCGAAACTAAATCCGATGGATACGGCAGAACGAGCCCAACTAAACCCGGCAGAATTTGCAATGGTAAGAGATGCGGACCTGTCCGTACTGATCGCTCCTTATCTCACTATCGGAATAGTCATATTAGTTATGCTTCTAGTGATACGTTTTACCCAAATGCCCAAAAATGGTGACCAGTCTCACAGTATCAATTTCGGTCCCACACTGAAGCGTATCTTCTCCATCCATCATTACCGCGAAGGAGTGGTGGCACAATTCTTCTATGTAGGTGCGCAGATTATGTGTTGGACCTTCATCATCCAATACGGCACACGCCTGTTCATGTCACAAGGTATGGAGGAAAAAGCTGCTGAAGTACTATCACAAGAATATAATATCATTGCGATGGTTATTTTCTGTATCAGCCGTTTTATCTGTACCTTCATCTTGCGCTACCTCAATCCAGGTAAATTATTGGCCATACTTGCCATTGCGGGTTGCTGCTTCACCGCCGGAGTCATCTTCTTCCAGGATATCTGGGGTATGTACTGCCTGGTAGCTGTTTCAGCCTGTATGTCATTAATGTTCCCCACGATCTATGGCATAGCGCTTACCGGATTGGGAGATGATGCAAAGTTTGGAGCAGCCGGCCTGATTATGGCTATTTTAGGAGGTTCCGTACTTCCTCCTTTACAAGCAAGTATTATTGATATGAATACCATTTGGAATATGCCAGCCGTAAATGTTTCATTTATCCTGCCATTTATCTGTTTTGTGGTAATCACTATTTATGGACATCGCTCTTATCAACGGGGAAAATATTGATATGCTGAATAAGACCATTGTAAAAAAGTGAAACGAAGAATCTGTTACTACTCATATGAATCAAACAGATTCTTCGCTTTATTTTCAACCAAGTAGAATGAAATGTAAAGAAGTTATCCCATCCTCCTATATATTCTTCAAATTAGAAAGGAATCTCTAATTGGGGATCTGTTCCCAACAAATTAAAAGTCATCCGATGATATGGCGTTGTTCCATGTTCACGGATAGCCGCACGATGCTTTTTAGTAGGATAACCTTTATTACTATTCCAATCATAAAAAGGATATTCTTTATGCAGTTCATTCATATAATCATCACGATAGGTTTTCGCCAGAATAGATGCAGCGGCAATAGAAAGATATTTTCCATCTCCTTTTACCACAGTAGTATGCGGCAAATCCTGATACTTTTTAAAACGATTCCCATCAATCAACAAATGTTGGGGACGAATTTTCAATTGATCCACAGCACGATGCATTGCCAGAAAAGACGCATTAAGGATATTTATCTCGTCTATCTCTTCAGGAGTCACTACACCTACAGCCCATGCCAATGCTTCTCTTTCCACAATCTCTCGCAGCGCATAACGCTGATGCTCCGTCAGTTGCTTGGAATCATTCAGCAATTCATTCTTAAAATCTACAGGTAAAATAACAGCTGCTGCATATACAGATCCTGCCAGACATCCCCTGCCCGCCTCATCACAACCGGCCTCTATCAGATCTTTATTCAAATAAGGTAATAACATAGCTCATCTTTATTGTTGCTTGCAAAGATATTCTTTTAAAAGAGAAACAAGAGTGTCTTTTTACAAAGAAAATCACTATTTTTGCAAAAATACGCTTGATTATGAAAAACAACCTACTTGTATATATTCTCCTTTGCCTGCTGAATCTCTCATGGGCTAATGCCCGTAATAAACAACAAGAAGCCGAGGCACTGATTAAAAAGTCGGTTGAAGCCTTATACAATAATCCGAAGCAGGCCAGTTACTATGCTGCCAAGGTAATTGAATTGTTTCCTGAAGAAAGGCAAAATGATCAAAAAGCCGAAGCAATGTTCTATTACAGTCAGGCAGAAAAGCTATTAGGCAATTTTGATGTGAGCATCAAAAATCTATATGACGCATTGGAGTATGCAACCCCTGCCAATAAAGAGCTGAATGGACAAATTTACGCACTGATAGGAGCACTCTATTGTAAACTGACCGACTATAACAAAGCGATCGAAATGAATGAGAAAGCCATCTCAATCTTTAAATCCATCGGAGATTCCATTTCTATCGCACTATGCTACAATGATCGTGGCATCATCCATTATTCCATGAATGAGTTCAACACAGCTGAACAATTCCTCAAACAAGCCCTTATAATAAACCGCAGTCAGAAAAATTTAAGAGGGATATCCGCCAATTTGAATAATCTATGTTTATATGAGGGTGATTTTAATGAAAAGCTAAGTTTAATTAATGAGGCCATTATCATCAACAAGAACTTGAATTCTCAATGGTCATTAGGGGAAAACTATAACAATATGGGAAAACAATACTTCTATGCAAAACAATATAACAATGCCTTGATGGCTTTACAAAGAGCATACGAGGTCGCTTCTTCCATCAGTGCCAAAGAACTGATTTGTGATAATTACGAATATTTATCTTGGGTATACGATGCCCTTGGAGACCATAAAAACGCTTATAAATGCCTGATACAACTATATACCCTTAGCAAAGAATTGCAAAGTGGAAGTAAATTACGCATCGTAGAACAGGAAATTTCCCATAAACAATATCAAAACCAACAAAGGAAAGCAGAACTAAGAGAGCAAGCTTATGAAATAGAACTACTGAAACGGAACCTGTTTGTACTAGTAATCATATTCATCTCATTGATAGTACTCAGTATATTTCTATACCAATGGTATAAACGCAAAAAGAATATGCAGTTAATGGTTACCCGCTATAATCTGGAGCAATCGGAACATGAATTGGCAGAACTTAAAGTACGACAGCAAGAACTCGAATTAAAATCTGTACAAAGCGCATTATACAACAGTCGTCAGGAAGCTACCAGTTTTGCTGTATTCCTGCATAGCCGCAATGAAATGCTGGAGAAAATCAGAGAAATGATAAAGCAAGGATATAAGATGGACCAACAGGCATTGATTCCTCATCTGAAGAAAGTCAATGCCTTCATCAGCCAATATCAGAATGGAGATAAAACGAACAGCACCTTGCTGATGAATGTCGAAGAAAAGAACCAGGAGTTCCTTCAACGGCTATCCGAACGGCATCCCAATTTAACACAAGGAGAAAGATATCTAGCTACTTTATTACGGGTAAATCTATCTACCAAAGAAATCTCGATGCTCACAGGAAATGTTCCCAAAACAATCAACATGAATCGATATCGTTTACGTAAATCTCTAAACTTATCTTCGGAGGATGACTTGACAGACTATCTACAAAATATTTAAAGAACCTATATTTTTACAGTTTTTATCAAACAGCATTTTGTAGATATTACCTCTTTATATAGAACACTATATATCAATATATTACATTTATATTTGTAGATTAAAAAAAAGAGTTTTTTTATTCATTGTAGTTCATTTGTAGGGTATAATAATTAGGAATTTGCACATACAACCTATTACTTAGCGATGTGAAAAACAATTATTAACCTTAAAATTTATTCACATGAGTAAAAAGAATTATTTCAAGGAAAGAATCATGTTATTGATTCTACTCTTTGCTTTTATGACTCCTTTCGGTGCATTAGCACAGACGATTCAACTGACTGGTCTGGTTACCGATGCTGCCAACGAACCTATTATTGGTGCCAGTGTAGTAGAGAAAGGTACAACCAACGGGGTCATCACAGACTTTGACGGTAACTTTGCATTAAGCGTATCCCCCAAAGCCACTATTATTATTTCTTATGTGGGCTATGCAACACAAGAAGTCCCTGTAAACGGAAAGACCAACATCCGGGTGACTTTGAAAGAAGATACTGAGATGCTGGATGAAGTTGTAGTGGTGGGCTATGGAACCATGAAGAAAAGTGATATGACCGGTGCTATTTCCTCAGTAGATGTAGACGATTTGGTAAAGCGCACCACAACCAACCCTGCAGAAGCATTGCAAGGTAAGATTGCAGGTGTAAACATTATGAAGGCTGGTGGAAATGCCGGCGGAATCGAAAAATGCCGGAAAATCAGAGGTGGCTCTTGCCGTAGGCATAGAAAACCCGGACACAGGGCTGCCGGGG